>Ga0302140_10000187_pt1 | contig 71952 bp, 65 predicted proteins | sample I_Bog_E1_1_FD_202095 | JGI IMG/M metagenome (GOLD analysis project Ga0302140, IMG submission 202095) | Peat permafrost microbial communities from Stordalen Mire near Abisko, Sweden - I_Bog_E1_1 | ecosystem: Environmental > Terrestrial > Soil > Wetlands > Peat | place: Sweden: Abisko, Stordalen... | reverse complement strand
AAACCATCTTTAAAATTAGATAATTTACTATTCAGTTTGTAAAAATATTCCTTTAGATTTTAGGTGGAGTCTTTTTGCGCAAAAATTCAACCAATATTCTAATATATTTGTTTCGAGTTCACGTTATGTTAGTTATTATTTGAAAATGCAATCCATGGTTTTTGAATATCTTCTTTTAAAGTGTTATAATTAATAATTTCACTTCTTAATTGAAGGTCTAACTCCTCACTACTTACAATTTGAGTATTATAATCTGAGTCAGTTATCATTCCTAAATCATATTTACATTTCAAATCACTAAGTTGCTCATTATTTATTTCTATATTTTTCTTATAATAATTAATTTTATCCTCTGAGGCAAGAAGATTTGTATAATATGTTTTTAAGCTATCTTTAAATTTTTCCTTATTGTCATTTAAACTAGTTTCATTTTGATCATTACCTAGTTTATTCTTTAAATACGTTAGCCTTAATGATAAAATATTTGTGTATTTATTTATAGTATTATTATAAGTAGTCAATGAATCCTCATATTTTTGAAACTCATTAAGATCAGTATTTCCATCTGATGATGGCTCTGTAGGCTTAATAGCTGATTCTGCTGATGTCTCTGCAGTCTCCATATCATCTGTAGATATTCCATTACCATCTTCATAGTCCTTATCATAATAATCTTTATTAAGATTAACTAATTGTTCAGTACATTTTAAATAAGAATCTATGACATTATCTAAATATTCATCTATAGAACCATCTATTTTTAATGGTTCGAAATTAACATCTTGTTCCAAACTATATTGTGACACATCTTTACCAGTTAATATTTTAAAACTATATTCTGCATCTTTTAATGCATTTTCACTTGATGTTTGTGTATTTTGTAAATTTTGAATTTCAAGTTCAGTGGATTTTAAATCAGTTGCTATTGTCATTCCCAAACTATCCTTAAATTCCGCATCTTGAAGATCATTATTTTTAATTTCTAATTCTTTAGCTGCCTCATCAATTTTCATTTGGCTTGTAACAATATCATTATATTTGCTTGTGACTTTGTTTGTTAATATGTCTTCATCAAAAGCTTCTTGTTGTTGCAATTCATCCAAACTAATATTATCAGAACTATTGTCATAATTTTTTTTATCGTCAGCTACGCTACTAAAATCATCTTGTTTTTCAGTAAAATCATCTTGTTTTCCAATAATATCATTAGTTTTATCTTGATACATTATTTTCTCTTCATCAAGTGCTAATGTATCACTAATGCTAATAGCTGATTTTATCGCATCATCTAAAGTAAGAACAGTTTTTTGATTTGTTTGTATATTAGCAGTAGAAGTACTTTTAGTATCTGCTGCAAACACTGGCATAATACTCCCACTCATCACACTAATACCAATTGCAAATGCAACCATCTTATTTATATTCTTTCTCATGTATATTCTCCTCTTCATTAAATTTTTCATAGCATCTATTCAGTTATAAAGTGACAGACTAAATTTTATGTCTTGTTTCCTAAGCTTTTTCTTTTAGCTTCATCATTAATTATCAACTGAAATATATATTTAAAGGGACTATCTAAAATTGAATTTTAGTATAGTCTCTTTAAACTTTATAATCTTTATAAACTTGAATTTTGATCTACATCAATCTTTGATAACTTTTTAGAATGAATTTTTTTCCTAAATATACTTTTTAAATCATCAAGTATTGTATACATAATTGGTACTACAAATAAAGTTAAAATTGTAGAAGTAATTAATCCTCCAATTACTGACTGCGCCATTGGTGCACGCATTTCAGAACCCATACCCTTTGATACAGCTAAAGGAATCATACCAAATATCATAGCTAAAGTAGTCATAACTATTGGACGTAATCTCACTAATCCAGCTTGTTTAATAGCTTCCTCTCTATCCATACCTTGTTCAATTCTGTATTTTGCAGCATCAATAAGCAAGATTCCATTTTTAGAAACCAAGCCCATAAGCATTATAATCCCTATTACGGACATCATACTTAATTGAGTTTTGAAAGCATATAATCCTAAAACAGCTCCAATAATTGCAAGTGGCAAAGAGAACAATATAGATATAGGATCAATGAAGCTTTCAAACTGTGCTGCCATAACTAAATACAAGAATACAACTGCCATAACTACGGCTTGTTCTAAACTACCAAGGCTGTCATTTAAAGTTCCAGAGTTTCCTCCTAATGATGCTGAAATTCCTTGAGGCATATTCATTTGAGTTTTAATATTTTGCAAATAGGAACTCATAAAAGTACCTGCTGCTCCATTTGAAACATTACAAGAAATCTGAACTTCTGCCGCCCTATCGTATCTGCGCAATTGTGCATCAGCTGTTCCCAAAACCTTTTTAGTTACCTCAGATAAAGGAATCATACTATTATTGGAACCCGAAACATAAATTCCATTAAGATCGTCAAGACTTTGACGCTGGTCATCTTTTAAATATAGTAATACATTGTCTAGATTTGTTCCATCATCATAGTTACTTACAGTTGTGCCATTAAATAATGTATTTAATGTATTTGCAACATCTGAACTGCTAACACCTAAATCTGCCGCTTTATCACGGTCAACCTCCAAAATCATTTCTGGTAAACCAGATTTAGTATTAGTACCCACATCTCTTACATTAGGATTCTTAACTAAGTCGTCTTCTACTTTTTGTGCAAAATTTTGAAGTTCATCCCTATTCTCACCAACAAGTTCAAAAGTTACATCTTTTGACGTTCTTCCACCACTTGCCATAGAAGCGGCAGTTACTGTTACTTGTGTTCCAGCGATACCTTGCAAATCTTTACTAATCTTTTTAGATAAATCTCTTGAGTTATCCTTACGATTCCCTTTGTCCACCAATTCAACGTTAATTGTTGAATTACCATTTGTTACTGTAGAATACAACCCGTTCACTTCTTTGTACTTACTAAGAACACTTTCAATTTGTTTAGTTTTTTCTGCTGCATTATCTAAAGTTATTCCAGAATCAAAATTAGCAGTGACAGTTATTTGATTATTATCAGTTGTAGGCAGCATAGTAAATCCTAGTGATGAAATAAGTGTAATACTGCTTGCAAACATAATTCCTGCAACAACTAAAATTACTAATCGTTTATGAAGACTAATAACTAAAAGTTTCGAATATTTTTCAGCTAAACTATCAAATTTTTCATTAAACCAATTAAAGAATTTACCAATAAATGTTTTGCTTGCTTTCTTTCCTGCTCTAAGCATTTTAGATGCCATCATAGGTACAAGAGTAAAGGATACAAACAATGAAATTGCCATACTGAAAACAATTGTAAGCCCAAATTCAAAGAAGTATCTTCCAATTGCTCCAGTTACCATTGACACAGGTAAAAATACTGAAATAACAGCTAAAGTTGTTGCTATTACTGCAAATCCAATTTCAGAAGTAGCGTCCCTAGCGGCTTCCATCGCCGATTTACCCATATGCAGATGTCGTACAATATTTTCTATAACAACGATAGCATCATCAATTAAAAGCCCTACTGCAATTGATAATGCCATTAAAGACATTGTATCTAGTGAAAAATTTCTCCATTTCATACAAACAAAAGTAGTTATAATTGAAATTGGAAGGGATGATGCACTTATAAGAGTACTTTCCCATTCATTTAAGAATAAAAATACAATAATAACAGCCAATATACATCCATCTCTAATGGTTTCTAAAACGCTATCTACTGTACTTTGTATTGATATTGAATCGTCGCTAACAACTTCAATATGTACATCCTTAGGTAAAGTAGCTTTAAATTTATCCAACTCTTTTTTAACATTATTTGCCAATTGGACAGTGTTAGAACCAGATTGTTTAACTATATCAATACCAATTGCTGGTTTTCCTTGATAATATGCAAGACTGCTTTCCTGCTGAATTCCATCTTCAACATCTGCAATGTCTTTTACTCTAATCTCTGCACCATCTTTAGTAGCTACTAAAATATTCTTAAAGTCGTCTACTTTTTTTACCTTACTGGTTACTTCTATAGAAATTTGATGATTTTTATCAGTAATTTGTCCACTTGATTGATCAACATTATCTTTTTTAATAGCATTTTCTATATCAGTTATTGTAAGACCATACTTTATCAGCTTATCATTATCTAGTTTTATATGAATTTCTCTTGTATCCTCACCAGATATATTTATCGAACCAATATCAGGTACTGTATACAACTTCTTTTGAAAATTATCAACAATATCTGATAATTGTTTATTATCATCTATTCCATAAACAACAATAGATAAAATTGATGATGCCGATGTATCAAATTTAGAAATAACTGGTGTATTAATATCAACTGGTAATCCTTTAATACTCGAAATCTTATCTCTAACATTTTGCGCTGCTTCTTCAGGATCCACATCTAGATTAAATTGTACCATAGTTCTTGATGTACCTTCTGTTATAGTAGATGTTATGTGAGCAACTCCAGAAATTTGTCCAACAGCATCTTCTACTCCTTTTGTTATATTTGTTTCAATATCTTCTGGTGATGCACCAGTTTCTGTAATTGTAACTGAAACTGTAGCTTGATCAGAATCCGGCATATCATTAACTACTAGTTTCTGATAACATACCATACCGACAATAGCCATAGCAATCATTACAACTGTAATAAATACAGGTCTTTTAATACTAATATTTGCTAAATTCATTTTTGTTATTCCTCCTACTTAGAAGCTGCATCTTCTGCACCGTTATCTTGTTTAGTAACTACATCTATTGTATCACCATCTTGAAGAGTACTTGTATTTGTGCATATTACTGAATCTCCAGCTTGAACGCCTGATGTTATTTCTACATTATTTCCAGTCGTTTCTCCAATAGTAACCTTTTGTTTTTTAGCTGTTCCATTATCATTTATTAAAACAGAATAGTCACCTTCATTTCCAACCAACGCATTTACTGGTACAGTAATTACTTCAGTCTTTTGATCACTAACAATATTTACTTTTGCATATATACCTGGTAATAGTGATTTATCGCTATTATCTATTTTTACTTTGCAATTAAAAACTCTAGAAGTAGTATCTGCTGATGAATCCATATTCTGTATAGTCCCAGTATATGTTTTATCGCTTCCATCAACTGTAACTGTGGCTGCTTGTCCTATTTTTACATCACTTATTTTTTCTTGCGGCACCTGTATTGTTGCATATACAGATGATATATCATTAACCGTTGCAAGTGCTGAACCCACAGATGCAAGCTGTCCTATATCTACACTTTTATTACTTATCACGCCACTTATAGGTGCTTTAATTACTGTATTATTCAATGTATCTTGATAATTTGCTATAGTTACGTTTTGTGCTTCTATATTTGCTTTTGATGTTTCAATATTTGCTTTTGATGTTTCAACGCTTGCATTTCCCGAGTCATAATCAGCTTTAGCACTATTTAAAGTTTTCTCAGCAGCTTCAAGATCTGTTTGTGCTATAGCCTTGCGTTCAAAAAGAGCTTTTTGTCTATCATAATTACGTTGTGCATCATCTACATTAACTTGAAATTTCTCCATAGCCACTTGTGATGAATTTAATCCTTGTTCTGATACTTCTAATTGTTGTTCCGATATTTGTAATTGACTTTGTGCAGTTTTTATATTGTTTTGTATATCCTCATCATCTAGTGTAACTAGTGTATCGCCTGCATTTACATATTGTCCACTTTCAAATAATACCGAAACAACCTTTTCTGATAATTTGCTGCTTAGAATACCTTGTTGATAAGCTTCCAAAGTAGCTTTATATGTATCACCAGAATTTTTTTCTGTTGTTGTCGCCGTTTGTACTTCAACTGATGTTGTCTTAACTGCAACTGCGGTAGTTGGTTTGTTTTTATTAGCTGATGACTGCTTAATTCTAACTATTACAACACAACCTATTACTGCTATAACAATAACAGCATATATGACTATTCTTTTTACATTTTTCATTTTTTACACTCCTAATCTGTCAATACATATTGTTTATTTTGTTAATCCTATAATATATAATATGAAGTCACTATTCTGTTTTTTTAATAATACTTCCGATTTTTAATTAACTCAACTTTCCCACATGAATTATTCAAGCTATAGCCTGTAATTTCAGTAGTTATGCTAAAAAAAAATAGAATAATATTCTCTTATTTGATATAATTGAGTCACAACAAATAAAAACAAAAATGGAATGTTCTTCATGAATACATTATACCAAAAAATTATACTGAAAAACAATTTAAATCACTATTAATACATTTCTTAAGAAAAATAAAATTAATTCTCTCCTAAATCAATTAAATTTTTGTAAGGAAAAGGGATTTTCTTGCACAGCAATATTTAAATTCATTTTCTTACTAGTATTTACAGGTAAAAATCTGTTTCCGACATTAGATTCTAAAAATATAGAAACTTATTTTGCAAAAGATACTGTGTACAGATTTTTAAATTCGGCACATTTTATCTGAAGCTATAAAAAAATCACCAGATGTAATGCTTGATCTCTTACGCTAAGCGACAGCTTATGCAATATCTGGAACTTATGTTTTATTTGTTAGTTGGTTCACTTTTCCGAAAACATTTACTGGATATATTATGTTATCTACACAAAGTCGGAACAATGAGTATTCACGTACTATAGGTGACTTATTTTTTAATTGCTGCCATGAACTTTAGGATATCCAATTCTTTGAAGCCATTCAAATTATTTTGGAGTTACTTTAAAATGCACTACAAGAAAAACTTTCATTGACAAAGGAACAGATTAACTCGTTTTGGGACTATTTTACATCTACATTACCTATATTTGTAAATGAACAATTAGTATTTTTGTCATGAAAAAGTTGAGTAATTAATAATTAATTTTTTTGCATATTCGCCAAAAGTCATCACTTTTTAAGAAATCCAATATTAACTTAACATAGAATTGTTAACTCAATTTAAACTATTCTATTTAATTAAAATTTTATTTGTAAATTTTAGTTTTACATTTAATATGTATATATATTAAAATCTTCTTAATACTAGTAAATATTAATTTTAAATTATATTACTAGTATTAATCTAGAAAGCATCTCTTAGCTTTTATTTACTAAACTAAGAAACATAAAAAACAATATATATAATTAATTATACAAGGAGGTATTTAAATGTTTAATATTTTAATTGTAGAGGATGATAAAGAACTAAGTGAATTATTTTGCACTGTTTTAATTAAAAGTGGGTATAAAACAACTAGTGCAAAAGATGGAGCTGAAGCACTTGATGTTTTAGATAAAGAATATATTGACTTGATTATTTCTGATATTATGATGCCTAATATGGATGGTTTCGAACTAGTCAAATCTATTAGAGATGCACTATTTGACCTTCCAATCTTAATGATTACCGCCAAGGAAAGCTTTCAAGATAAGCAACGTGGATTTTTGCTTGGAACTGACGATTATATGGTTAAGCCAATTAATGTCAATGAAATGGTACTAAGAGTAGGAGCATTACTTAGGAGGGCACAAATAATTAATGAAAGAAAACAATGCGTTGGTGACACTTTATTAGAATATGATTCATTGTCCGTATATCAAAATGATGAAGCAATAGTACTTCCACAAAAAGAATTCTACATTTTGTATAAACTTGTTTCTTATCCAAATCATATATTCACAAGGCAGCAGCTTATGGATGAAATTTGGGGAATTAATTCAGAAACAGAAGTCCGAACCGTGGATGTACATATAAATCGCTTACGCGATCATTTTAAGAATAATATGGATTTTGAAATTTTAACTGTAAGAGGACTCGGGTATAAAGTGGTGAAGAAACATGAATAATAATCATTCGTTAAAACTAGGATTGGTTTTTTCACTAATCATTTTTTTAATTATGTTTGCTTCGCAAATAATTCTCTTTGCCATTACAACCATTTGCTTTCATTTCGGTTTTTTTTTAGCTCGTCATATACTGATAGCAATGGTTCAATTATATACGGTTAGTGTGATTATCGGAACAACTATTTCAGTTATCTTAGGAAAAAAAATATTATCTCCACTTGTAAAATTCAGCGAAGCACTAATGGAAGTCGGAAAAGGTAACTTTGATGTTAAACTAGATGCAGATAAGTATCTTGTGGAAGAACTCAAAAAAATGTCACACGATTTTAATATTATGGTGAATGAACTGAATAATATTGAAACTTTTCGTAGTGACTTTATTGCCAATGTGTCCCATGAATTCAAAACGCCTCTTGCCTCTATAGCGGGATACACAATGCTGCTACAGAATAGCAATCTGACAGACGAAGAAAAAAATGAATACATCAAGAAAATACTCAGCAATACAAAAAGACTATCAAGTTTGGTATGTATTATTCTACAGATTTCAAGACTTGAAAATCAAGAACTCATTATAGAAAAGAGTAATTTCAAATTAGATGAACAACTCAGACAAACTTTATTGCTTCTTGAGCCAAAATGGACTAGCAAAAACATTGACTTAAATATTGATTTAGATCCAATTACTTTCTATGGAAATGAAGAATTACTAATGCAGTTATGGGCAAATATTTTTTTTAATGCAATAAAATTCACTCCAGATAATGGAACCATTACATGCATACTAAAACAATCTTCTGGCTGGATTACGGCAATAATTTCAGATAATGGTATTGGTATGTGCGAAGATGTACAAAAACATATCTTTGACAAATTTTATAAAGGAGATAAATCACATTCTTCTGAAGGCAATGGCTTAGGACTAACTCTCGTAAAAAGAATTATCGATTTGTGTGGCGGCATAATAGAAGTACATAGCGAATACGAAAAAGGTTCTACTTTTATTGTCAAATTGCCATGTTGATTATATTTTATATGTTGTAAATAAAATAACCCACGGCAATCTAATATTTTGATTGTTGTGGGTTTCATAGTCATACCCATCAAGCTAATTTATACATAATATTACAATTAGCTTGATGGGTATGGCTCCAATACTGCTGCTATAGTAGAAAATACTATGTAATAGACGGCGAAATAGGGATACTACTAGGTAATAGATATACTGAAATACGTGAAAAGTGGAATAAAATGCTTAAACAAATTGTACGTGCAAGTAGCCTGGTTAAATGCATGAATAGCTTGATTAGACCTTATCTGTTTTTGAAAAGGGCAGATCCAGGGAAATTTTTAGATTTGCTACAATTTTATTTTAATACAAGAAAGTATAAACGAAGTCGAGTTAGTGAACGTGTAGGAAAAAGCCCTATTGAATTATTAACTAGATGTTCTTATGAGAATCCTCTAAATATTTTAGGATATTAAAAACCATTTGAGGATTGGTTAAAAAAATAATTTAATTAACTAATTGAAAATGGTTGTTGGGAGGGTGCATCTCTCTGTAAAATGACATCAAGTATACTTTGCGCTTTTTTTAGGTTAATAAAATGTGTAAGGAAAAAAAGGCGTTTTTTGAAACACGCTGAGATTTGATATCTTTAAAGAAATAAAGCAATTTTTTGTTATAAGAATAAAAAAAACTCAAAATAGATTTAGAGTAGTTGAATTTACTGATTATCATGGTAAATTAGTAAAAGTTTGTACTGACCTAATGGATGTTACTCCAGAAAAAATAGAAAATATATATAAAGAACGTTTAAAAATAGAGACTTTCTTTAAATTTATAAAACAAAATTTAAATATAAAAAGATTGTTTGGAACAACTAAAAATGCTGTATATAATCAACTTTTTATATCATTATACATTGTATAACTATTTCCAATAATCTTTTTTGATTGATACATAGCATTATCTGAAAAATTTATTAATGAGTATCTATCCTGTGCATCATCTGGGAATATTGTAGCTCCTATACTAGTGTTAATCATAATTGTCTTACCATCTATCTCTATTGGTTCACTAAAAGCATTAAATACCTCATTTATAAAATCTACCACATCTTCATTGCTTTTCACACATGATTTTACAACAACAAACTCATCTCCTCCCATTCTTCCTAAAATGTCTTCTTTTGTTATCATAGAATTAATTCTAGCTGCAACTTCCATTAAAACTAGGTCACCAGTTGCATGACCATATGTATCATTTATATGCTTAAATTTATCAACGTCAAAAAATAGCACTGCTAATTTATTATTATTTTCCTTTGCCCATTCAATCATAGAAGAAAACTTAACTAAGAGTGCTGCTCTGTTGTATATATTGGTTAAAAAATCATAATTCGCCATATACTCCAAATTATCCTCCATTAATTTTCTCTCAGATATATCTCTTATTATAGACATTACTATATTTTGTCCAGTTAACAAAGAACTATTAGAACTAACTTCTACTTGAAACTTAGTCCCATCCTTTTTTTTATGGATAGCCTCAAAACTCATCGATTCATTCATCATTTTACTAAATTGCATTTCAATGTTTTTTACTTCTTCTTCACCTAGTAAATCATAAACATTCATTCCAATAAATTCAAACCTTTTATATCCATATAACTTCTCTGCTGCTTTATTTACCTCTATAACAGTTTTATTTTTATCAAGAAATATTATTGCATCAACAGAATCATTCATTAAAGTTTTGCACATTTTTTCATATTCTCGACCCTTCACCAAGTCCTTTACATTTACAAACAATGCATAAAATTCATCTTTGATGCCACTAAAAACATCAATTTTATAATGCATATTAAGCTTACTATTGTAATATTCAAAACTTTTAGATTGTCCAGTTACTGAAACTTCGTTCAATACATATAACATATTTATATATATTTTTTTAATAAACGTTGTACCAAGTATACCTTCAAAAGTTTTATTCATATCTATGAAAATGAAATCAACAACATTTTTATTTTCATCAAAAATAATCCTACCACGAATTAATCCTTCCCCCATATTGTTAAATAAGGTTTTGTAGTAGTTTTTATCCGTAATGTAATTTAACTGTTTCATAAAATCACCTTTCGCGTATAATAATTTATCCCTAGCTAAGACGCTTTATTCATAATATGTTCTAATTATTGAGTTTTTGATAAAAGCTACTGAACACTATTCGTTACCTTTATACTAAAGATTGTTATGAAATAACTTTGATATAAAAGTTATTAATTCTATATAATATGATATCTTTAATAAATCATATCTTGAAATGCAAAAACTAAATATCCAACACCATAAGAATTCTTAACCGCTTATATAAATAATTTAGCACAAACGACTTGCTATAGCAAGCGAAAACAAAATTGTTGCCACAACAGCTATAATTAGACTACTCACCTACTTTAGTCCGTGAGTAGTTTAATGAATATTTCATAAAGATACTTTTCAGAACTCATCTAAAAAAACTCGATATTTCGATTCAAATACAATAATTTCTTGTATTTGTTATTTTATATTCATTCTACAAACTCTATATCCCAACAACACATTAGTATTATCATGATTTTCATTGATGGAGGCGAACCTCATCTTACTACTATCCAAAAAGTCTACGTTATTTGTGGTAGTTGAGCAGAGAAAGCCCTCACGAACTTTCCCCTTCTCAGATCTGTACGTACCCAATTAAGGCATACGGCTCCTCATATTATTTTACAAATCTTGCTATCTATATACATTTTGAACTTTTCTAAATCAAAACTTCGCCTTTGGCTTTTGTAGTTCAACCACTTGAAAGTTAAAGAATTTAATTGTTCAGATATAGTAAAAACAATATGAAAGTAATGAGTTGGTAATAACTCTTTACTTCTCTCATAAATCCACATTTCTTTGACGTAAGCCTGATATTTGGAGCAATTCCTGTTTCTACATGAGTTATATGAATTTTTAATTTTTCCACATTCATCACACTCATATACATGGTCGCCAAGTGCAACAGTTCTATAATCTTTAAATATATTTAATATATTTTCTACTAAAAAGTTTTAAAAATTTTAGAAAAGTAAAAATTTTAGGGATATAAAATAAAGGGATTTACGCTATATTTTAAATTAACATAAATCTCTTAGTTTGCTACTATTTTTGAGTGCTCAGCTTCGCAATCAATGCTATTCACATTATGTATTAAACCTGTTATAGTTAATACTTTGAATAAAACTTAATTAATTGGTTAAAATTTACAATAGTGTAATTGCAAAATATTAATGATTAAAAGGAAGTGTAGTTCAAATGAAAAAATATTTATTTTACTTTTTAGGATTAGCTTTAGTAGTTTCAACTATTATGCCAGCTAGAGTTAATGCACAAAATATTGATACTTTAAGTGTTAAGGAAAACCATATTAATAAAGCTAAAAGCTTATCATCAACTACTAATATTTCTGATAAAGATACCAGTACCTCAAGTTCAAAGAATATAAATAGTACAAGCAACAATAAAAGTAATATAAACAATATAAGTAGTACAAGCAATATAAATAATTCACCAACACCTACTATTGTAATTGATGCTGGACATGGTGGATATGATAGTGGAGCTGTTGGTCCATCAGGAATAAAAGAAAAGAATATAGCGTTACAAATAGCTTTGAAATTAGGTAAAATATTGCAAAGTCAAGGTTACAAAGTTATTTATACTAGGACAAGTGATAGCGTATCATGGCCATCTAATGTAAAATTAGATTTAAAAACTCGGACACAAATAGCTAATGATTCTAATGCAGATTATTTTATTAGCATCCATAACAATGATAGTAAGTTTGCATCTTCCAACGGAACAGAGACATTCTTTTCTTATAATAGTACCAAGGGGAGATATTTAGCAAATTCTGTCCAAAATGAGCTAATAAAATCTGTACATTTACAAAATAGAGGTATAAAACCAGCTAATTATTATGTTCTTGGTCATATGTCTGCAGTATCTATTTTAACTGAGCTTGCATTTATAAGTAATCCTAAAGAAGAAAATATTCTAAATAATACTGTATACCAAGATAAATTTGCTAATGCACTTGATCTAGGAATTGTAAATGCAATTAACAATAAAAATTAATAACTAAAAAATATTACTAATTGCCTACAGTGTGCTACAAAGAACCTGTTTTTATTATGTCTATTTATTAATTATAACTCTTTGTCTTGTTGTTTTTCTAGTTTCTATTTTACGTGTATAATATTTATTTTTTTATAACATACTAAATATTATATACAAATTTTTATATTCACAGGATTTATCATTAACATTCTTTTTGAAACAATAGAAAAATATTAATTATTTGAGTAGTTCCTTTTTCACTTGATATATATTCTTGAATTGCTCTTAATTTTTCACTTAAGGAATACTTTCCTTTTCTTGACATTAAAATACCCCCTTTATAGGAACAGTTTTATTATTTTAACTGCCTACTATAAAGGGAGCATATCAAATTTGAATTTCAAAGTTATAGGAAATCATATGAAATAATAAATAATTCTATAAGTTTCTACAATAATAAAAGATTACATTTGTGCTTAGGATATAGGACTCCTAATGAATTTTACACACTTTATTCTGGCAAACAGCTAACTAATATCGTGGTAAGGATATAATTCTGATGAAAGTTAAAGAAGTCGCTAGCTTTTGTCCAAAATAATACTAAAATATATTAATACATTAATTACTCGTATTTCCACTTGTTGATGTCTTTGTATCCGTACTTCCAGTTGTTCCACTTGTTGATGTCTTTGTATTTGTACTTCCGGTTATTCCACTTGTTGATGTCTTTGTATCTGTACTTCCAGTTGTTCCACCTGTTGATGTCTTTGTATCTGTACTTCCGGTTGTTCCACTTGTTGATGTCTTTGTATCTGTACTTCCGGTTGTTCCACCTGTTGATGTCTTTGTATCTGTACTTCCGGTTGTTCCACCTGTTGATGTCTTTGTATCTGTACTTCCGGTTGTTCCACCTGTTGATGTCTTTGTATCTGTATTTCCGGTTGTTCCACTTGTTGATGCTTTTGCATCTGTATTTTCGTTTGTTCCATCTGTTGATGTCTTTGCACCTGTATTTTTAGTTGTTCCACCTGTTGATGTTGATGATTTTACGCCTGTATTTTTAGTTGTTCCATCTGCTGATTCTGTTGCATCAGTGGACTGTTTTTGAACGTTAGTTTTTGTATTGGGAGTTTGTGTATTAGTAGACATCTCTTGGAAGTAAAATCCTCCTAAAACCCCAATACTTATAACTAAAATAATTGATACAATGGCTATCATTGCCTTTTTATTCTTACTAAGTTTCTTACTTCTATGGAGTATTTCTCTATTTTCTTTATTTATTGTTTTTTTAGCACCTGGTGACTTATTCATAACAGTTGTAAAATCACCTTTTTTATTAGAAACTATTGTTTCGTTATTTTTCATTGTCTTGGAAACTACCTTATTTATATTTTTAGGTATATTAAACAATAAGGATAGGATTCCCTTTTGTTCTACAGAGTCTACCTCCCTAAAATTTTCAGGTGATCTAATTGTAACAACAGGCTTATTATACACTCCATATTGATTTTCTACATATAATGTAACTGAAAATTCATCATGCTTACTTAAAAAAGGTATATATACATCTAAAATGTTATCTTTTATTGAAGAATCAAATTTTAAACCTTTTGTTATTTTGGCATCTCCAACTTTTAAGTTATTTTGTGAGCCTTGTATATTTAGGGTTAGCTCATGAATTGTTTTATTAGATATGTTTCTAACAGTAAGAATGTATGTACAAATTTTTTTGTTATTTAATTCTAGAGGTATACCATTTCTTATATTACATAATATTCTAGGTGCTAAATTTTTATAATACTCTAACAGCAACCCAGATATAAATGATATTATTATAGTTATAATTGTAGTTTTAATAATATTTATCATATCAATTTTCGCTTCCTTACTTTTTCAATATTGTGTAATTAAATTATAAAGTAGGCGGATATTCATGTCAAATTTGAAATTTAAATTTATACATATCTTAGATTTTAAACTCAAACTTCTAAATTGAAACAGAGTACCGCTGCTTATAGCTGTTTCGTTCTATTCAAATTAGGCAAAATATTAGTTTGGAGGATTTATACTGACACCATGTTCAGCAATCATATACTAATTTTATCACAGCAAAGTAAAAAACCGCACTTAATTTCTACAGTACGGGTTATATGTATCGTGGGTTTTCATGGTAGAGGCGAACCGTCCCTTACCTCTCACCTATTCCACCATCCAATTTTAGTAAATTTATCACTCACTTATGATACGGTTCACCCTTCATTATCCTAAACCCTCTATAGATCTGCTCCAACAACATAACTCTAAAAAGTTGATGAGGAAAAGTCATCTTTGAGAAGCACAATTTATAATTTGCTCTAACCAAAACGCTTTTTGATATTCCTAAACTTCCTCCTATTATAAAGGCTACGTTAGAATTACCCATTACTCCTAAGTTATGTATATAATCTGAAAATTCTTGTGAAGTTAATTCTTTACCACCTAAATCCATAGCTATTACAAACATACTATCTCTAATTTTATTTAGTATTGCTTGACCTTCTTTTCCTTTAATTGCTTCTTCTTCTTTTTCAGAAGCATTATCAGGTGTCTTTTCATCTGGAATTTCTATTATATCTAATTTGCAATACCTGCTTAACCTTTTAGAATATTCATCTATTGCATCTTTTAGATATTTTTCTTTTAACTTTCCAACTGTAATTATAGTAATAGTCATTTTTATTACGCTATTACAAGTATTTTAAACCTCAAAAAAACAATTGAATATTCTAGTTATTTTTTTAGGTATCTTATAAAAAATACTTTTAATAGCTACTCCCTTCAATATATTAATTTTTACTTTTAAGCTTCCTTAGCTCTCTCTTTTGATCTAATTCCATATAATCTATATGCTGTAAGCATTGCTCCTATAGCACATATAATAGCTGCAGATATATATACATATTGCATTCCATATACAAAAACATCATCTCTTCCTTCTATATATCCTGTAACATGGTATCCTATTTTTTTACTCATAAGACTATATAAAAGCGTTGTCGATAATGATATTCCAAAAACCATTCCTAGGTTTCTTACTAAAGCATTTATACTTCCTGCAATCCCCAACTTATCTTTATCTACAGTAGACATAACTAATGAATTATTAGGTGATTGAAACATTCCATTTCCTATTGTCATTATGGCTATAAATACAATTAGAAAGCCCAAGTGAGAATATTGGGTTAAAGTTGATATTAAAAATAATCCTATACTAGTTCCTATAAGTCCTAGAAATGTTAGAACTTCTGAACCTACTCTATCTGATATGTACCCACTCATTGGTGCAACAACTGATAATATTATTGGTGATACCATCATTATTACTCCTGCAGATGAAGGAGTCATTTTCATTACATATTGTAAATAGAATGGCAGTATTATATTTGAGCAACTTATTGCTACAAATGAAATAAATGCGCAAAATACGCTAAGTGAAAATAGTGAATTATTGAATATTTCAAGTTTTAATAATGGCTGACTCATTCCTCTTTCAACCTTTATAAATAACATAAATAATACAAGTGAAATGATTAAACACATAATGATACTTTTGTTGTTAAATCCAATTTCCTTACCAAAAGTTAATGCTCCAAACAGTAATACCATAGTTAATGCAAATAAAACTGCTCCCTTTATGTCTAATTTTTCATTTTTATTATTACTGCTTTTAGGTAGTGTTTTCATTGCAAGAATAAGGGCCAAAATTCCTATAGGTACATTTACTAAAAAAATATATTGCCAGCTAAAAATTGATACAATAATTCCGCCTATAGGAGGCCCTATCATTGAACCAAGTGCTACAAACGTACCGTTTAACCCTAGTGCCCTTCCTCTTTCATTATTGGGAAATACATGAGTTATAATTCCATGACTTGTAGACATAGTACCTGCGGCACCTATAGCTTGCAACCCTCTTGAAAAAACTAACATTATTAATGAATTAGATAATCCACAAGCAAGAGAGCCAATTGTAAAAATTATAATACCTAGTTTAAAAACTGCAGTCTTTCCTATAATATCAGCTAATCTTCCAAATATAAGAATGGTTCCTACAATAACTATTAAATAACTAGTAACTACCCATTCTATAGACGCCATACTTACTGAAAGTTTTTGTGCCATAACAGGTAATGCAACATTTACTATACTGCCATCAAGAGTAGCCATAAATGTTAGAAGTACAGTAGTAAGTAATATTATCCATCTTTTTTTATGTATTTCATTGTCTATCTTCTCCATAAACTTTATCCTTTCTGTACACTTTAAATTCCTTATATAAATTAAAAAATCTTGTCTATATTTAAATAGTGCAAAGCAATATCACACTTAATACAATTACAACTTATATAGTTTAATTTGAAGCTAAACTAGATTATAATATATTTTTATTATTTGCACAAATAATAGGATAATTCATAAAATACCAAAATATAATCCACACATACACTTTCTAACTTCAAACTTATCCACATATTCCTCTCCTTCTATGGATAAGTACACATTCTAAATAAAATATAAATACCTAAGTTCTACATTATGCTTATATATCTAACTAGAAATAAGGAGCATGCTTTTGTGAAAGTTGCATCAAAGGATTTAGCTGTAGATATTTCTTCAGTAGAAATTCACAGCCAAATCCTTAGCAACTGTAACAAATGCATGCCCCCTTATTTCGGTGCTCTGTACGCATAATTGTAGTATTTTATTTTAATTTAAATGATCCAACCATTTCATTTAGGTTATCGGATGAATATTCTAGAACTTCAGTAGCTTGTTTTAATTGTCTTATTTCTGATAGTATCTTCTTAACCATTGTTAATGATTCCTCACTCTTATTTGAACTATGCTCAGTTGACTGTTCTATCTTATCAGCCATAGTACTTACTTTGTTCATTACATCTCCAACATTTTCACTTTGTGTTGACGTTATTTTTGTAATAGATTGCATAGCATTAGCAATTATTGTTACATCACCATTGATTTGCTCAAATGATTGCATGGAATTTTTTACGCTTCCTGTTGATGTACTTACTTTACTATTTATCTCCCCTGCATATTCAAAGGTAGCTTGTGTTTGTTCTTGAACTTGCTTAATAACATTACTTATTGATTTAGTTGCATCTTCTGTTTCTAATGCTAGTTTAGATATCTCTTCTGCAACAACAGTAAATCCTCTTCCACTCTCACCAGCTCTTGCAGCTTCAATTGATGCATTAAGTGCTAAAAGTTGAGTTTGTTTGCTTATATTACTTATTACATTAATAACTTCACTTATTTCATTTGAATATCCTTGCAAAGTGCTAATGGACTCTACTGTTCTGCTAATTGTACTTTCTAAATCCTGCATATTATTTAGAACTTCATTTGATGAATTTTGTGCTACTAATGAATTTTCATTAGTTCCTTCAATTATTCCTGAAACTTCTAGAATAAGACTGTCCATTTCTTGAATTGATGCTGTAATCTCTGAAAATTTATTTTTTGTGTCTTGAAATATTAAATTTTGCTCCTTAGAATTTTCTAATAAACTTACAACTGTATTCTCTATTATTCCCATTCCTTTTTTGACTTCACTTGTTATGCTTGAAACTATATTTACTGATTTCTTTGTAGTTCTTGCTGATTTTTTCACTCTATATAGCATACTCATTTGATTATTTATAAATTTATTAAACCATCTTGATAATTCTCCAATTTCATCTGATGACATTTTCTTAACTCTTTTTGTTAGATTTCCTTCTCCTTCTGCAATGTCTTGTAATATATTTATCGTCTTACTTAAAGGTGCTGAAACCATTTTTTTAGAGATTACTAAAGTGAATACAGATAGTATAAACCACATTCCTAAAGATGTTAATATACTCATATTTGGTGCTAATTTTGTTGTTATGAAATTTATTACTATTAATATTGCTGACATAATTGATATAGCTATTGGCATTTTTAGATTTATACTTTGAAAATTATATATTTCGTCTATATCACCTTCACACATCATACCCCAAACTTCATCACAATTAGGCGGAGTTATTAATACTCCTTTACCGCCAACCATAATATGTCTATAGTCAGGATATCCAGGCCAACAATCTAAATTTTGCCCATTATTAATAGTATTTTCTACTCCTTGATGTAGTTTGTTAGTTGCTGGGTCATTAAATATTATTTCAAATTCAGTATGTTCTTTAATTTGTACTAATCCCCAACTTCTAGTTTTAACTCCATCCTTAAGATTATCCCCTAAAGTAAAAGTATTATCTTCAAATCTACTTCTAGATATTGCTGTTCCTTGTTTAATTCCTCTGTTTGACTTTACCATAAATAAATAATTGTCTCCAGAATCTTTATATATGTGAGTGTCCTCATCTTGAATTACATTACTCATATCATCATTTAATGTTCTACAGCATAATATTCTAATTTGGTCAGTATGGTTTTTACATCTACTTGAAAACATTAACGTAACATCATCAGCAAATTTTTTATTATTTATATCAGTATCCAAAGTTCTCTTATCTATGTATGGACCATACATTAATGATTTACCTTCTAATCCAGCTTTTAAATTAGGCAAATCACTCATATTTAATCCTATATGTTTCTTACATGAAGAAACTGATACTATTCCTTTTTCATCTAAAACAAATATTTCACAAAAATCTTCATGTTTTTTTACATTTTCCACCAAATAGTTATATACTATATTGTCATCATCCTCTAATGCCACAAGTGAATTTTTAATATTATCTAATTGAGCCCACTTATCATTGAACCAGTTATCTAAAGCTTTTTTCCTTCCATTAGATATTCCTTCAAAAACCTTTTCTGAATGTTCTCTTAAATTCCTATTGAGTAAATATTTAAGTTTTAAAGCCATATTTAGTTCCTCCCCCAAAAAATATTATTGCCTACATTTTAAATTTATAAAAAATAAAAGCACCAATAAAGATTCCTTAAAAAATCCATTATCAGTGCTACCATAGCATTATTTATTATATTATCAAAATCTTAATGTCAATTAATTTAATAAGCATTTTTAATATTTAAACTTAATTAAATATTAATATTACTATTACAACTTAATTATACCAACTTTATTCATATTTGTGAATTGTTATTTTTCATAAAATCATTAAAAAGAAAAAAGCCCTATCTAAAAATAGAGCTTTTTTAATTCAACCAGTATTTATTTCATATGTAACAAAATCTGATTTTTATTATAATTCACTTAAAATCTCTAAGTATTATTTATCTTTTCCACAACACTTTTTATATTTCTTTCCACTTCCACATGGACACATATCATTTCTTCCTACTTTATCAAAATTTCTTACAATTTTTGATTCTCTAAATTGTTTTTGTATTTCAGCTCTCTTTTCTTCTGAGAATATTCCTTCCCATTGTGGTAATGTATATAAATATTCAGCTTTAGCATCTAACATATTAAAGTATAAAGTTTCTAGGTTTAAATCAAATACTAATTCAGTATCAGCATCAATAGTTTCAAGATCATATTGATTCTTTAAACTATCATTAATTCCATCCATAAATCCCATAGTAAATTCTACTGTAGAATTATAATTTTTAGCTAACTCATTAATAGTAGTCTTTTTAACTTCTTTATGATTAGCTAATAAATCCTTGTATATTCCTTTTTCTAATTTACTATATTCTGCCCAAAAAGCATTTTCCCCTTTAGTTTTTACATATTCAACAACCATTTCAGTCCATTCTGTATATAAACTCATTTTTAAGTCCTCCTTAAATTTTCATTCTTATATAATAATTATATATAATATTTATATATATTGTAATAAATAATTTACATTAAAATTGAACATCTAAATATTCAGTTTATTGAATAATCATTAATACAACTTATATATTATAATCTTAAATAAATTAAATTTCTATATAACTGCTAGGATTATGCCTATTTGCCATAGTTAATGTTATGTCCTGATTTTGCTTAATTCCGTTTTCATTTAATACATTCAAAACAGTTTGATATGCTAAATCAGGTTGATTATTTGTATTACTTAAATGTCCTAAAATAATCTTTTTATTTGCTGAACATTTAGATAATTGAACAATAGCACTTCCACAATCGTCATTAGACAAATGTCCTATCTCGCTAAGTATTCTTCTTTTTAATGGATACGGATATGGTCCAAATTTAAGCATGTTAACATCATGGTTACTTTCAAGAAGTATGACTTCTGAATCTTTTATGTTATCATAAATCTCCCTAGTAAAAGTTCCAAAATCTGTTGCTACACTTATGCTTTTTTCTCCATGACTTACTGTATATCCCATTGGTGCAACAGCATCATGTGGAATATTGAAAGCTTTGATATTCATATCCTGTATTTCGGTAGTTGACCTTTTATCAATTACTTTTACATTATGCTCTTTTATCTTTCCAATTGAATTCTCCATAGCAGACCAAGTATCAGCATTTGCATATATAGGAATATCATATTTTCTAGATAATACCCCTATTCCCTTAATATGATCACTATGCTCATGAGTTATAAAAATCCCATTCAAATCTTTTGGCTCTTGATTAATTTCTTGCAATGCCATATCAATCTTTTTACCTGGGAGTCCTGCATCAATCAATATCTTAGCTTTATCTGAGGCAATAAACATGCTATTACCACTACTGCCACTATATAAAGAACAAAATATCACTGTAATCCCTCCCCCTTATGAGATTTATATTACTCTTCAACGCCTATTCTTTTAATATCTGCACCTAAGGCCTTAAACTTATTTTCTATGTGTGGATATCCTCTATCTATATGCTCTATACTAGTTATTTCTGTTTCACCTTCTGCAACTAATCCAGCTATAACCATGGCTGCACCAGCTCTTAAATCTGTTGCTTTTACTACCGCACCTGTTAGCTTTTGTGAACCATCTATAATTGCAACTCTACCTTCAACTTTTATATTAGCACCCATTTTCTTTAATTCATCTATGTGCTTATGTCTATTTTCCCAGATAGATTCAGTAATTAAGCTTCTCCCTGGGACAATACTTAATAATGTTGACATTGGTTGTTGAATATCTGTAGGAAATCCTGGGTATGGAGTTGTTTTAATATTAACTCCTTTTAGTGGTTTGCTTACAGTTACTCTAATACAATCATCACCTTCTTCAATTACAGCTCCCATTTCCGTAAGCTTAGCTGTAATTGATTCTAAATGCTTTGGTATAACATTTTTTATATAGACATCTCCACCGGTAGCAGCTGCTGCTATCATAAATGTACCAGCCTCGATTTGATCTGGTATTACACTATATGAACAACCTTTTAAGTTTTCTACACCCTTAATTCTTATAATATCAGTACCTGCACCTTTTATGTCAGCACCCATTGTATTTAGAAAATTTGCTACGTCAACAACATGAGGTTCTTTAGCTACATTTTCTAATACTGTAGTTCCCTCTGCCAATGTTGCTGCTATCATAACATTTATTGTTGCACCTACTGAAACTACATCAAAAAATATATTAGCACCTATTAATCTATCAGCCTTAACATTAACGGCTCCATGTTCTATAACCACTTCTGCTCCTAAAGCTTCAAAACCTTTTATATGCTGATCTATAGGTCTTACACCTATTGGACATCCACCTGGAAGAACTACTCTCGCCTTTTTAAATCGTGATAATAAAGCTCCTATAAAATAATATGAAGCCCGCATTCTTCTAACGTCATCTATGCATGCATCAAAATTATTAACACCAGTACTATCTATCTCTAAAGTATTATTATCTATTTTAACTATTTTACACCCTAAGCTTTTAAGTATTCTCTCTAAGCAGTGTACATCTTCAATATCTGGTATGTTATCAATTGTGCATCTTCCATTACTTGCCATTATTGCTGCTGGTAATATTGCTACTGCTGCATTCTTAGCTCCGTTGATATCAACACTGCCTTTTAGCAAGTTTCCTCCGTTTATAACTAATCTTTCCATTGAATTCACCCTATCTATCTAAAATATATATTATATTTAATTCATACCAATTTGCATTATTAACCTATTTTATTATTAAAATCTACTTTAATTATTATATCATAAACTAAATTTATTTAAATATATTTTTTTAGTCTATTACTACTTTTTTCAGTATATATGCTATTTAATATAACTTTTTAATTGGAATAATTGTAATTATATTCCTAAATCGTCTTATTATCTAGAATACAAATAAATATATATGTAAAAAATTATTATATATTACATAATTGTTATTTATATTCATTATTTAATTATTATTCTGTTCTTTTATTTTATTTATTGTGTTATAATTTATTAAAACTTTGAGTACTACACTAATTGAGATTGTGAGGTTTATCATGAATTACTATATAGTTGCATTATTTGATGAGGAAACCTATCAAGTAATATCACCGATACAAAGAAATATGTCTAAGAAATTTAGAGCAAATAGAAATTCACCAGTACCTTTTATTATATTAACAGCTATAGAAAATCCGAATTTAGATAAGTTATATCCTGTTGTTGATAAAATTATATCTCCATATAAAAGTTTTAGAATTGACGCTAGTGATTTAGTATATCTATTTGATTCTACTAAAAGTATAAATTTAAAAATAGATAACAAAGGTTATATAAAAAGGCTTTCTCGTTGTCTTTTTGATACTTTAGAACTTAATGGATTTATTGTTAAATCTTTTGAAGATAACTTTATTTCTCTTGCTAATTTAGGTTATATTCCTAAAGATTATAAAAAACAAGATGTGAAATTAAATTTTCCTGAAATATATAACAAAGATAATGTTGCTAAATTAAAGGTTAAAAGCATTGAAATATGGAAACTTCCTACTGTAAAGAAAAATATTCCATTAAAATCATATACATTAAGAGACTTTTAATAATATATTATTGTAGCGTTACAAAATTATTTCTTAGCTTGGTTTTTATTAAAAATTAAAATAATTTTTGGGCTATGTTTTAAATCTTAGCCATGTTAGTGACTGTCTTCAAATAAATTTTTTGAGACAGTCTTATTATTTGTACATGTTTATGAATTAAGCTTGTTATATATATTTGAAATTTTCTTTCTATTTTTCTAATCCTAGATAAGGGATATTGATTATATTTGAGCTTTTCATGATTTCATTTTTACATAGAAAATTTTTAATTAGCACAATGAGTACATTAAACTTCAAAAATAATCTCTTAATATTGTGAATTTTTTGTAAATATAAAAAAAATTTTTCCTGTATCCGTTTTCGTAGGTTTCATTTGCTTTAAAGATTTTGTAAAATAATATTAATTACTAGAAATGTAGGAGGATTCACTATGAATATTCAACCACTATTTAAAGTACAAAAAAAATACAATGATAGTTTACCGATAAATGAGGAATTAGATTCGCATAAATTACAAGTTCGCAAAAACCTAGAATTCGAGGTAATCCTCGGTAATTTAGCTAATGAAACTCTTTGCTTCAATTATTTAATTAAAATTACTAAACCTGTTAATTTAACTGCAATATTTAATAAATATATAAATTGTATTTCTCAAGCTTTAACATTAGGAATTGATCATAAATATACAGATTTAATTGCAGTATCTATGAATCCTAATGATTATTGTTTAAGTGATCAATTCTTAAATTTATATATTGATATTAACGATTTAATTGCTTCCCCATCTATGGATCACTACTTAACTTTATTGGAAGACTTACTAAGTTTAGGATTAACATTAGGGTTTTCAGAATCTCAAATACAAAATCAATTTATTAAGGATTTAGATAATTTAGTAATACTTTAATTTTTTAATGTAACATACATCACTGTTGGCTATTAAATATAATATATTCTTACATAATGATATTTTTATTTTATATAAGGCATAGTCAATAATCTTAAGGGAATACTACTCTTGAGGTGATATTATGTTTGGAATAATATGTGCAATAATTTCAGGAATTGCTATGAGTATTCAAGGAGTATTTAATACACGATTAGGCGAAAAAATAGGAGTATGGGAAACTACATTATTAGTTCAAATCATTGCTCTTATTGTCAGCCTTATTGTGTTTTTCTTCTTTGGTGATGGAAATTATACAAATTTAAAAGAAGCTAATAAACTCTATTTATTAGGTGGAGTTTTAAGTGTTATAATAACTTTTACCGTAATGAAAAGTGTTAGTTCAATGGGACCTACCTTAGGAATTGGTATTATATTAATATCTCAGTTACTTGTTGCTGCACTTATTGATGCCTTTGGTTTATTTGATAGTGACAAGATTAAGTTCTCATTAAATCACGTTTTAGGTATTGCTATTATGATTGTAGGTATTATAATATTTAAATGGAATCGTTAAGTGATATGAAATAAAATAACAAGTCAACGATGCGATGTATATTTTGCGTCAGACAAGGAGGTATGTTTGTCTCATAGTGGGCTATTAGGTGAACATACTAACGAAGTATGACATAAAGTGAAACTTTTTAGGTGGAATTTTTCATTCCAGCTGAATTTAGTTGAACTTATCTTAAGACAAAATAGGCTGACATACTGACTTGTTATTTTTTTGAATATGACTAAGAAGGGAATGATAAAATTTGAATTTTTTTTCTAATGTTAATTTTTTGTTCCATTTAACAACTAACAACATAAAAGAATATTTTAAAAAAAGTGAACCAGTAAAATGTGATGAAATTATAGAAAATTCTATTAATTGGTTTGGCCATGCTACTACAGTTATTAATTTGTCTGATAAAATTATTATAACGGACCCTGTATTTTCTAGCCTGTTAGGATATTTTAAGAGAATGGTAAAAAAACCAACATATATAAATAACTTAACAGTAGATTATATACTCTTATCTCATGGCCATATGGATCATTTAAACTTTTCATCACTTCGACAATTAAATAAAGATGCAATTATAATTGTTCCAAAAGGATATGTTCGTCTTATTAAATTATTAGGTTTCCAAAATGTATTTTTATTGCATCCTGGCGATGTATATCAAGATAATTTTATAAAAATTACTGCTTATGAAGCAGATCATGATGGTAGACGCTTTTATCTTGGTCAAGATAATGAAAGTATTTCTTATTTAATTGAAAGAGAAAATAAAAGTGTATTCTTCGCTGGTGATACTGCTCTTACAGATAACTTCAAAAATATTAATTGTGATGTGGCATTGATGCCTGTAGGATGCTATAAGCCTGATAGGTTTTCATATATGCATTGTACACCAGAACAAAGCTATGAAATGTTTAAAATGATGAATTGTCCAATAATGATTCCTATTCATTATAAAACATTTAAAATTTCATTAGAAAATTTTGAAGAAACTGAAGAATCCTTACTAAATTTAAATGATGATGCAATAAAAATCATCGATATAGGAGAAACTTACATTTTTTAAGTTCTATTTATATTATGCCCCAGATGCTAACAACTAGCATTTGGGGCACAACTTATTATCTTAAGTTAGCCGAGTTCCATTTTTCTCATAGCCAACCCCTCAGCAACCGTAACAAATGCGTCCCCCTTACTTCAGTGAAATATAAGCATATCTGAAATTTTTACTTCGATTATCTATAAATTTATTTTATTTCTATTAACAATAAATTTATTTTTCATATAATATATTGAAGCACTAATATTTGGGAGAAATCTATGTTTTCATATAAAAAGAAGTTAGATTATAATTTAAAGTACTATATATCAAATAATGCCTATAAAAATTATAGAGTACTTATACAATATAAAGATTTTCAATCTTCCGTTGTGAAAAAAATTAATTCATATAAAGGTACTGTTCATCATATTATAGAATCTGCTAATCTTATAAGTGCAGAACTTAATTCTCGAGGTATAGATAGAATTTTAGAGTATCCTGAAATAGAAAAAGTCTATTTAGATGAATATTTATTTTTATGTGGTATAAGTGTTACTACTGCTAATAAAGTTCACTTTTCTGAGAGATATGGTTTATCTGGCACAGGAATTGGTATAGGACTTATAGATAGTGGAATCTTTCCTCATTCAGATTTAACTTCTCCTAGCAATAAAATAGCATTATTTGAGGATCTAATTAATAACTTCCACTATCCTTATGATGATAATGGACATGGTACATCTATGGCAGGCATTTTATGCAGTAGTGGCTTATCATCAAATAATATGTACAAAGGAATCTGCAGCAAAAGTAAATTGTTTTGTTATAAAGCATTTGATAAACTTGGTAAAGGTTTTGCTTCTGACATACTATATTCTATAGAAAGTCTGTCTAATATATCTAAAGATAACAACATAAAGATATTATGCTTACCATTTGAGCTTTTAACTCATAATACATTTATTACTTCTTGTTTTGATTTAGTATTTAATTATGCTATATCAAAAGGTTTAATTCCAATAGTACCTAGTGGAAGCAACTTAAATAATGCATCATCCCTTATGGGAATTGCAACTCTTCCTACTTGTATTACTGTAGCCGGATTAAATACAGTTACGCCAATAATAAAACCTTATCTATATTCTTCTAGTGGACCTTATGGCAAATTATCTAAACCAGATTTATCTGCTGCTTGTGTTAATGTTGTTTCATTAAATTCTGATAGTAGCTATATTTCTGAAAAAAATGGTGTTAAACTTTATCCCAGTAAACTTGATGTACCATATAAAACTTTTACTGGTTCATCTATTGCTACTGCTTATATTAGTGGATTATGTGCTTTACTGTGTGAGAAAAACCCTTCTATCACTTTTAAAGATATGCGCTCATTATTAAAAGTTATTTGTGAGCCTGTTGAAGATATATCTAAGACAATTCAAGGTGAAGGCACCATAAACATTAATAAACTTATTCCTTAATTACTAATAGTTCACATCTTAATAATTAATGTTATGCTTTATTAATTAATTTTATAATAAGTAATAATCTACAGAACTATTTGTAACTTTAAATATAGTTCTGTATTTTTATATTAATCCTAAGGCACATGTTTATTAAGTATCTTTAGATAGTTAATTTTTCAGATACCTTAATATTTAACTTTATTCTACTTATAATATGCTATAATTGTTTACATACACTAGTCGTACACACTTATTTAGCAATAGACACATCAAAATACCTTGAAAGGTAGGTAGTAATCAGAATGAGCACATTTATGTTAAAGAGTAAATCCCTAGGGTTCACTCCTGTTAATAATATATTTATAGAGAAATACATGCCAAAAGCTAGAGGCGAATTTATAAAGATTTATTTATTGATGCTAAAACATGATATTTCTGGCGAATTAGGAGTTAGCTCATCAATACTAGCTTCCTCACTTAATTTATTAGAATCGGACATTATGAATGCACTTAATTATTGGAATGACCAAGGAGTAATAAAATTTACTAAAATAGATAAAATGGGGAATTTCAATGTAGAATTTGTAGATTTAATTCAAGAGCCAACTACTTCTCCAAAACAAGTGGACCTATTAGAAGCCTTAGGTAGCACTACTACTAAAGATATGTTAAAAGATATTGAAATACTTTTAGCTAGACCACTATCTCCAAGTGAAATGTCAATTTACTTAAATTGGCAAAGAGAATTTGGTTTCTCTTCTGAATTGATTTTAATTTTAATGGAATACTGTATATCAAAAGGTAAAAGTGATTCGAGGTATATAGAAAAAGTCGCTTTGTCTTGGTATGATCTAAAAATAACTACTATTGAACAAGCACAAAATTTAATTACAAAAACTGAAGACAAGTGGATTAACATAAGAAAAATATTAACGTATTTAGGTATAACTAATACAGATATAATGAAACCGCAACAAGATTTAATAGAAAAATGGCTACTTATATATAAGTTTCCAAATGAAATTATCTTAAAAGCCTGTGATATATGTTTTGAAAGATTAAATAGAGCAGATTTTAAGTACATTGATGGTATACTTACTAATTGGAATAAAAATAATATTAAAACCTTAGAAGACATAGCTCTTAAAGATACTAAGAATATTAAAAACACTAAGTATCAAAAAAATTATAATAATAATGAAAAGGCTCCCCTTAAGTTCAACAACTTTGAAGGAAGAGAGTATGATTATGATTCCTTAGAAAAAAAACTTTTAGGATGGGATAATGATGATTAAAGGCTATCAAACTGAAATTTTAAAAATATACGATAAACTTAGAGAAGATGAGGCTAGAACTTTAAAGCTTAGAAAAACTGAAATATCAAAAAAATATCCTGAAATTATTGATTTAGATAATAAGATACAAAAATTATCTTTGCAAATTGCAGTATCAGTTCTTAAATCTAATAATAGTGAAAAATTATTAGATAATTTCAAAGAGAATATTACTGATTTAAGAATTAAAAAATGTGAAATGCTAGTTGAGAAAGGATATGATCCTGAATATCTGAATTTGCACTATCACTGCAACAATTGTAAAGATACTGGCTTTATAGGTAATGTTAAATGTAACTGTTATAAACAGAAATTAATTAAGTTATATTATAAAAATTCAGAATTAGAAAACATAATAAAATTTAATAATTTCAATAACTTTGATTTAAATTTATTTTCAACTCATAAACTTGGAGAAGAAAAATTTTCTCCAAGAAAAAATATGGAAAATAACTTAGAATATATATTAAAAGACTATATTCCAAATTTTTTGAACATATGCACAAACATGTTGTTTTATGGTAATCCAGGTAGTGGGAAAACTTATTTATCTTATTGCATATCCAAAGCCATATTAGATATGGGTTGTTTGGTAATATACAAAACTTCTGATGAATTAATTAATAATTTAAGAGATATACGATTCAACAATAACTCCGAATTAGAAGCATTAATATTAGACTGTGATTTATTAATAATAGATGATTTAGGTGCCGAGCATCTTAATGAATTTTCTATAACTGAGTTATTTAATATAATTAATAAAAGAATTCTTACAAATAAAAAAATGCTTATTTCAACTAATTTAACTTTGCCTGGTATAACAAAACAATATAGTGAGAGAATTGCGTCTAGATTAATTGGAGAATTTAGACTTTGTAAATTTTATTCAGAAGATATAAGAATTAAAAAGAATCTAGAGAAAAACAGATAAATATCTCTATTAAATTTTAGTAAATTATTTAATTATTAGTATACAAGTTACAGCCTATTATTCATCTATTTCAAAACTATGTGAATAATATATACTGTAGCTTTTTATATTTACTTTCATTATTTAAAGTTAAATTTTTTATTTTTTTAAATAAAAAAAACAAGTTCTAGTACAAACTAGAACTTGTTTTTAAATGGCGACTCAGAAGGGGCTCGAACCCTCGACCTCCGGCGTGACAGGCCGGCACTCTAACCAACTGAGCTACTAAGCCATCTCATGGTGGGCACAACAGGGCTCGAACCTGTGACCCCCTGCTTGTAAGGCAGGTGCTCTCCCAGCTGAGCTATGCGCCCATAAGATAAATAAAATGGTGACTCCTAGGGGAATCGAACCCCTGTTACCACCGTGAAAGGGTGGTGTCTTAACCGCTTGACCAAGGAGCCATATTAAGTTTTGTTTATATGTATTTAAAATGGAGCTGGCAATAGGAATCGAACCTACAACCTGCTGATTACAAGTCAGCTGCTCTACCGTTGAGCCATGCCAGCATATTTTAAATGGCGACTCAGAAGGGGCTCGAACCCTCGACCTCCGGCGTGACAGGCCGGCACTCTAACCAACTGAGCTACTGAGCCATCTCATGGTGGGCACAACAGGGCTCGAACCTGTGACCCCCTGCTTGTAAGGCAGGTGCTCTCCCAGCTGAGCTATGCGCCCATAAGATGAATAAAATGGTGACTCCTAGGGGAATCGAACCCCTGTTACCACCGTGAAAGGGTGGTGTCTTAACCGCTTGACCAAGGAGCCATGCTATATTGTCTTTTGCTTAAACATTGTTATTTTCTGTCCTTACATCATTCAAGCTGCTGACCACATAGACTATAATACATAAATTTATATTCCGTGTCAACATATTTTTTTATTATTTTTATTTTTATCTTATTTTATTTTATTATTGCTATATTTTATCAGAATTTTTAAATTGCTCTATAGCCTCTCTAAAGTTAGATATAATCCCTTTCTTCAACTCTATTTCACTTTTTATATTTATGATTTCTGCATCACATATTTCTAAAAAATTATCTTTTTCTACTTTGTTAATAATTATGTTATATCCATTTCTTTTGAAGTTTTGCCCTGATGCCGTAACTTCTAAAGGGAACTTATTATTTAAAGTTAATAACATTTCTTTCTCCCAAATCCCTCTCTTGTTTATCTTGTATTTATCTATTAATACATTTATATTTTCTATTTCTTCTTTAATTTCAAATTTTAATGAATCATATAATGCATTATAAAAAACTACTGATATTCCTCTTTTTAGTTTAATCTTTAAAAAATTCCTATTTTTAATTAAAAATTCATCTATGTTATTTTCACTTATACATTCTACATCTTCAAAAGAAAAGCTTTTTATCCCACTGCCAGTTGGATAATTAACAATTATTTTATCAAAATTCATTCTTCTAACTTTAAAAACACTTCCACAATCCTCTAACTTATTATTAGTTACTTTTACTTCCATTTAAAAATCACCTCATTTTAGTATTCCTTTCTTTTAACATGAATATTACTGTGATAGAATTTATTTAGCATATAAAAAAATAATAAGTCAGCATGCTAGTACGTTTGACTCATTATTCTATTTCATATGCCTTATTACACAAACAAGGAGTGATTAATAAATATGATTTATCACGATTTAATAATTATCGGTGGGGGTGCATCTGGTTTAATGGCTGCAATCGTAGCTAAAGACTTTGGAATAGATGTAGCTATTGTTGAAGGAAATGATAGAATTGGCAAAAAAATTCTTGCAACTGGAAATGGCAGATGTAATATTACAAATAATAATATTAACTTTCCCTACAATAACTATCACAGTGAAAATAATAATTTTTTTCAAGAAGCTTTAAATAAATTTACAATAGAAGATACTAAAAGCATGTTTTTATCTCTTGGCTTACCTTTAACAGAATTAGAAAATGGTAAGCTGTATCCAAAATCCCTTCAAGCCTCTTCTGTAATAGATATATTTAGAATGGCATTAAATGATAGAGAAATACCTTTATATACAAATTGCAAAATTAATTCTATAAACAAAGATAAACACTTCACTTTATATACTAATAGTGAAGAATATGAAAACTTTTCTTGTAACAAAGTTATTTTAAGTTGTGGAGGAAAATCTGCTACAAAAACAGGTTCAGATGGTTCTGGATATAAACTAAGTAAATCCCTAGGTCACAGTATTATAGAAACTCTTCCAGGTATTGTTCAATTAAAATTAGAGTATCCTTATTTAAAAGCTTTATCTGGAATTAAATTTGATGGCTCTGTTTCTGTGTTAGTAAATGATGAAGTCATACGAGGAGATACAGGTGAGGTCTTATTCACTGATTATGGCATCTCTGGGCCGCCTATAATGCAATTATCCTCTTGTGCCTCTAAAGCCCTTAGTAAAGGCTCAAAAGTCACTATAAGACTTGATATGTTTCCATATGAACGCAATGAAGATGTAGAAAATTTTTTTGCTACACATTTTTCTATATTTAATTACAGAGAAATATCCTCTGCATTAATTGGAGTCATAAATAAAAAATTAATTTCTACAATACTAAAAGATGTTGGAATCAAGGATATTCATTTACCTTGTGGCAATATTGATTGGAGATATATTGATAATTTAATTAATAAATTTAAAAAATGGGATTTCAATTGTATAGGCACTAATGGCTTTTCTAACGCTCAAGTCACTGTAGGTGGGATAAATACCTGTGAAGTAGACAATTTAACCTTAGAATCTAAACTGATTAAAAATCTTTACTTCTGCGGAGAGATTCTAGATGTTCATGGTGATTGTGGTGGTTTTAATCTTCAATGGGCATGGAGTTCTGGTTACTTAGCAGCTAAATCTGCATCTTGTGACTAAATATTCGATTTTTTAACTGATCTATACAATAAAGGGAGAGCTATAACAAAACATAATTAAACTCCATAGTTTTGTTATAGCTCTTTTTCTAACGTCAATCTTTTGACTTTTTCCAATCTGCTTCTAATAATGTTAATTCCGTTCCTTCACTATTTCTTATAGTATGATATGATCTTAAATTAATATCATCCATTTCTTTTACTGTTGCAGATACTGATATCTTATTCCCATATGTTGTCTCTTTCTCAAAAGTTACTTTAATTCTTTTTAGAACATAATTATTAACTACATCAGGAGGAACTGCTTCAATTGCCCACTCAACATACTTAACGTTATTAACATGATTATTTGAATCAATATCACTATATCTAATATTAAATTGCTTATGGTATTGCTCTTCATCATTTTTCTCTATTTTATCCATGCTTATATCATAATCAACATCACCATCTACACCATACATATCATATTGTTCATCTTGTATCCTCATAGGTCTTCTTTTTTCAATGTTAATCAAGAAGAATAATGCTAATGCCTCTCCAATAAGATTGTCTTCTTCATCCTTAATCATGTATTTTCTTAATCCATAAAATTTTTTAAAGCCTACAGGTTGTGTAGTAATACTTATAGTTTCTCCAAATATTGGATATTTATGGATTTTTATATCATACTTATAAAATACCCAAGCACAATTATTTCTTGTACAATACTCGATTCCACCACCAAAATATTCTGATTGTTGAGTACCCACATCACAAATAAAGTCAATTATTGATGATAATTTACATCTTAATTTAGAATTTACTTCATAATAATGTATCTCATATTTCTTTGTAAAACTCTTACTCATATCTACTCATTACAAAATCTATAAAAATAGCTATTCTATGTAATGCTCCCTTAAAAACATATTTTCTCCAATATATTTTTTTAATTAAGTATATTTATCTAAATGCACACTATTTTTGAAATTGTAATTATTCTCCTCTCCTTTTATGTTTATCCATTATTGATTTAAATCAGTTTCAATATATATCTTCTATAATAATATTAACATAATTTTCTAATTAAATATATTATCTAATTTTCTTACTTATAAATAATTATTATTATCAGTTTTTATATGTAGTTTAGTTTGTAACTTTAAAAAAGAGGATTTTCTAAAAAAAGAAAATCCTCTTATAAATAATTATATTATCTATTTAATGCTTGTAATAAATCGTCTAAATTTAATCCATGAACTGTTGCAGCTTCTGCTATAGTTTCAGCTTGAGCTGATGGACATCCAACGCATCCCATTCCAAAACTCATTAAAACTTCAGCTTTAGATGAATCTGCATTAACTACTTCACCAATTGTCATATCTTTAGTTATCATACTTTCACCTTCTTTAATATAACTTTGTATAATTATTGTCTACAATAAAATTATATTTTATATTAATTCGAAAGTCAATACCCGAGTAAAATGCTTTACTATAAACTACCTGCTCTCATAGTTTGATCTCTCTTAGGTCCAACTCCAACTATTGAAATCTTAGTATCTGTAAATTCTGATATTCTATCTAAATACTTTTTAACATTCTTAGGTAACTCATCATAGCTTCTAACATCAGCTACACTATCATCCCAACCATCGAATTCTTCATATATTGGCTCACATTTAGCCAAATCTTCTAAGCTTGCTGGAAAATAATCTATAACTGTATCATTAAATTTATATCCAACACATACCTTAATCTTTTCTAATCCAGCTAATGTATCTATTTTGGTAACAGCTAATGAAGTTAAACCACTTACTCTAGCAGCTGTTTTAACAATAACTAAGTCTAACCATCCACATCTTCTTGATCTTCCTGTAGTTACACCATATTCATGTCCCTTTTCCCTAATCCAATCTCCAGTTTCATCAAGTAATTCTGTTGGGAATGGTCCTTTACCAACTCTTGTAGTATAAGCTTTTGTTATACCTACAGCATTAGTAATCATGTTAGGTCCTATACCAACTCCACTAGCTACTCCACCAGCTGTTGTATTAGATGATGTTACATAAGGATATGTTCCATAATCAATATCTAATAACATTCCTTGGGCACCTTCAAATAAAACAGTTTTATCTGCTTTAATGTCATTGTATACCCTAACAGATGTATCTTGAACAAATGGCTTTAATTTCTTAGCAAATTCTAAATACTCTTTTAATATTTCATCAAAACTTAATGCTTCTCCATCTAATACCTTTGTAATATACTTATTTTTCATTTCAATATTTTCTTTTAATTTCTCTACGAAAACATCTTCATGCATTAAATCACAAACTCGGATTCCACATCTTTCAAATTTATCTGTATAACAAGGTCCTATTCCTTTACCAGTAGTCCCTATATCATTTTTTCCTCTAGCTTTTTCTTTTAATATATCTAATGTTTTATGATATGGCATGATAAGTTGAGCTCTGTCACTTACTATTAACTTTTCAGGTGTAACTTTAACTCCAACACCTTCTAAATAATCTATTTCTTCAAACAGAGCTTTTGGATCTACAACTACTCCGTTTCCTATTACATTTAATTTATCTTCATATAAAATTCCTGACGGTATTAAGTGAAGTTTGTATTCATTATCGCCAACCACTACAGTGTGACCAGCATTATTTCCTCCTTGGAATCTAACAACTACATTAGCCTCTTCTGCTAAGTAATCTGTCATCTTTCCTTTTCCTTCATCTCCCCATTGAGCTCCTAAAACAATAAATGCTGACATTTATATTGCCTCCCTTAAATTAATACTCTTATTAGTCTTAATCTTAACTATTATTTGGAGTTTTATTAATTTATATTTTAATCTCTCCTTTTAAATATTAGCAAAGTACCCTTTCATGGTCAACCATATATCGAATATTTTTTTGCTTTTTTCATAAATAATTCGTATAATTATACTATATGATTATATTTTCTATTGGTTTTTAATCCAATTAAATATATTTAAACTATTTAAGGAGTGTTTTTATGAATATTTATGAAGAATCTTTAAAATTCCACGAAGAAAAGAGAGGCAAATATGAAATCAAACCAACTTGTGAAGTAAACAACGCAAAGGATTTAAGTCTTGCATACACCCCTGGAGTTGCAGAACCTTGTCGCGAAATACATAACGATCCTACAAAAGCTTACATATATACTCGTAAATGGAACACAGTTGCTGTTATTTCTGATGGTACTGCTGTTTTAGGTCTTGGAGACATTGGTCCACTTGCCTCATTACCTGTTATGGAAGGTAAAAGTGTCTTATTCAAGGAATTTGGTAATGTAGATGCATTTCCAATAGTTCTTGATACTAAAAATGTAGACGAAATTGTTTCTACAATTGTAAACATTGCCCCTTCTTTAGGTGGAATAAACTTAGAAGATATTTCAGCACCTAGATGCTTTGAAGTTGAAAAGAGATTAAAAGAAAAATTAAATATCCCAGTATTTCATGATGATCAACATGGAACAGCTATTGTTGTTTTATCTGGTTTGTTAAATGCTTTAAAAATAGTAAACAAAAAATTAAAAGATATAAAAGTGGTTATAAATGGAGCTGGTTCTGCTGGAACTGCTATCTGTAAGTTATTGCTTTCTTCTGGAGTTAAAAACATAGTAATGTGTGATATAGATGGTGTGATAAGCAGAGATAAAGATTTAAGTGATAATATCTATATGCAAGAATTAGCTAATATAACTAATCCAAATAATGAAACTGGTATGCTTAAAGATGCTATAAAAGGTGCAGATGTATTTATAGGCGTTTCTGCTCCAAATATAGTTTCAAAAGAAATGGTTAAAACAATGAATAAAGATGGAATAATCTTTGCTATGGCAAATCCAACACCAGAAATATTCCCTGAAGATGCAAAGGAAGCTGGAATTGCTGTAATGGGAACTGGTCGTTCAGATTATCCAAATCAAATAAACAATGTATTAGCCTTCCCTGGGGTATTTAGAGGTGCATTAGATGTAAGAGCTACAGAAATTAACGAAGAAATGAAAGTAGCTGCTGCGTATGCTATTGCAAATGCTATATCTGATGAAGATTTAAATTCAGAATGTATAATTCCAAAAGCATTTGATTTAAAAGTTCAATCTTTAGTTGCTAAAGCTGTTAAAGAAGCTGCAATTAAAAGTGGAGTAGCTAGCATTTAATTCATATAAAAAATAACATATATATATTAATTTAAGTATAGTTCCAATAAGCTACCTATAAAATTTATATTTTGAGGTAGCTTATTTATATATTTACTAAAATTTTGCTCACAAAAATTATTTTAAAATTTATACACAATATTTTTCTTTTTATTTATCCACAGATTAAATCAATCTCAGTTTTCCACAGGATAAAAATAATTATTTTATTCACAAAAAATCTTTAAAAATAGAAATACTAGAAGATGAGTTATCTAAACATACTTAATTATAGACAATACAAAAATATTTGATTACCATAGAATTAATAATAATCCTAATTAGGAGTGAGTGAAATGAATGAATTATTAATACCTATAAGTAATGATGAATTTAAAAATAAAGTTAATATAAGATTTAATAATGTATTAGAGGGTTTTGATTTTTTTAAAAACTTCACTATTGAAGCTAACAATGTAGAAGTTAGAGAAAATAAAATTATTCAACTTATAGAAAAGGTTTTTGAAGAAAATAATTGTGAAGCCTATGTAGATTTTTATATAAATGAAATTTCAGATGAAGATAAAGAAAAGCTTATTGCGTTAGTTCCGGATGAAGATAAGAAAATATTAAAACTTCATTTAAGTACTGAACCTCATGATGGAGTTTTTTATAAGTTACTTAATAAAGATCTTATCCCATTTTTAGTTCGTTTAAATACAAGAGAGGTTTTCTTTGTTACCTTTTACTTTACCAATAAACCTATTACCATATGGGGAAATTATGACATGAAGTTCCCTTGTTTCTTTAATATTCAAGAACATTTAGAATTTTATTATAAGCTATCTAAATCATTTGGTTTCTTTGATTAAATGGTATTTATATAAATAGAAAAATTGGGATGTTTAAAAATAATTTAATAATTATTTTTTCAACATCCCTTTAATCTCTTGTTGAACTTTCGAATTTTTTTAATTTAAGTTCTTGGTTGTGCTTCGCACTTTTTTTAATTGTGCATATTCTTAGACTTCTCTGCACACTTATCAATAGCTTGTATAACACTATTTCTAAATCCTAGTTTTTCTAATTCAGCAACCGCATCAATTGTAGTTCCTCCAGGCGAGCAAACCATATCTTTTAATTCACCAGGATGTTTTCCTGTTTCTAATACCATTTTAGCAGAACCTAAGACACTTTGTGCTGCCATCTTATAAGCTTTAGCTCTAGGTATACCTAATTTTACTGCACCATCTGCCATAGCTTCTATAAACATAAATACATATGCAGGTGACGAACCACACAAAGCAGTAAATCCATGAAAGTCTTTTTCATCTAATTGAACACATTCTCCAAAGCTTTCAAAAATTTTAAAGCAATAATCTAACTCATCTTTACTTATGTTTTTGTTTGAACAAACTGCTGACATTGCTTGTCCTACAAGTGCTGGTGTATTTGGCATAGTTCTAATTATCTTAAAATCATCTCCAAGCCATTCTTCCATATTACCAATAGTAATCCCTGCTGCTACAGTAATAATTAACTTTTCTTTAGTTAACTCTGATTTAATTTCATCTATTATTGCTTTGTACATAAAAGGCTTAACAGCTAAAATTATAATCTCAGCTTCTTTTGCAACAACCTTACTATCTAAAGTTGTTATTACTTGAAACTGCTCTTCTAATTTCTTTGCAGATGATTCAGTTTTAGTAGAAATTATTATGTTATCAGCTTTTAAAAACCCTGATTTAATCAATCCTCCTACCATAGAACTTCCCATATTTCCACAACCTATAAATCCAACTTTTTTACTCATATCATAGCCTCCATTTTAAAATTTTATTGTTATAAATTCAAATTTTATGATTTTATATAAATATTTTTAATTTAATCCACCACAATCATAGGATAGCTTGTATTAATAATTCACAAACTACAATTAAATATGAAGGGAGGAATATATATGAAAGATAACTCTTTAATATATGATAATTCTTTAATAAGCCAACGGGATTTTATTAATACTATTTTACATCCCACTCCAAAGGAACAACTTCCTATATTAGAGATTAAAGAAACTCCAGAATTCTATTGTATAAATATAGATTCATTTTATGGTAATAAGCATATATTAGAAATATCTTATAAAAATAATTTTTTAATATTAAAAATAAAACTTAAAAATACTCTAAAAAGCTCAGTTCCCGAAAGAATATTTTATTTATCAAATATTGATTTAAACAATATTCTACTTCATGATTATAAGCACAATGTAAAATTAATAATTCCAAAAGTTATCTAGTTCATATTTCATGTTTCATATGAACTTATTTACATTATTTTTATGAATTCATGATGTTATTAGTAATATTTAAAGATATAAGAAAGACTTAAGACTTAAAATCTTAATTTCTTATATCTTTTTACTAATATTATTTCTAATTCACTAAAACTTTATTCTCTATGAATTACATCTAAATTTCCAAACTTACTGTATTGTCCAAGCCAAGCAAGTTTTGCAGTTCCTACTGGACCATTTCTTTGTTTAGCTATTATACACTCTCCAATATTCTTATCTTCAGTTTCTTTATTGTAATATTCATCTCTATACAGGAACATAACTATATCTGCATCTTGTTCTATAGAACCTGATTCTCTTAAGTCTGATAACATTGGTCTGTGATCTGCTCTTTGCTCAGGTGCACGTGATAATTGAGATAAAGCTATTACTGGGCACTCCATCTCTTTAGCTAATGCTTTAATAGATCTAGATATTTCGGATACTTCTTGTTGTCTATTATCACTAGAAGATCCTCCAGACATAAGTTGCAAATAGTCTATAACAATTAAATCTATCCCATACTCTATTTTAAGCCTTCTGCATTTTGATCTCATTTCCATAACAGTCACACCAGCACTATCATCTATATAAATTTTTGCCTTTGACAGCGGGCCTGCTGCCATAGCAATGTTCTCCCAATCTTTATCTTCCAAAGTTCCTGTTCTAAGCTTTAGCATATCAACATTGGCTTCTGAACAAAGGAGCTTATAGGCTAATTGTTCTTTAGACATTTCTAGAGAGAATATTACAACACTTCTATGATCTCTAAGCGCTGCATGTTCTGCTATATTTAAAGCAAATGTTGTTTTCCCCATAGAAGGTCTGGCTGCAATTAATATCATATCCCCACTTTGAAACCCAGAAGTTTTTGCATCTAAGTCAGTAAATCCAGAGCTAACTCCAGTAGTTTCACCTTTATTATTAAAGAGTTTTTCTATTTGTGCAAATCCTCTTTCTAATACATCACTTAATGGTTCAAAATCCTTTGATGTTCTTTTTTCAGCTATGTTAAATATTTTCTTTTCTGCAATATCTACAACATTTTCTACTTGACTTTGATTATTATAACTTTCTTCAATTATTGTAGTTGATGCCTTAATAAGTTTTCTTAAAGTAGACTTATCAGAAACAATTTTTATGTATGCACTAAGATTTGCAGTAGTTGGTACAGAAGAACTCAATTCTGTTATATATGTTACTCCACCAGATCTTTCAAGCATATCTGTGCTTTTTAAATATTCTAATAATGTTAACAAATCTACTGCTATATCATTTCTAAACATCTCTAATATAGTTTTATATATTACTTTATGACCATCTCTATAAAAATCCTCTTCTTTTAAGCTTTCCAATACTTTTGCAATAGCATTCTTATCTATAATCATAGATCCTATAACTGATTGTTCTGCTTCTACACTTTGAGGCAAACTTCTCATAACTGATGCATCCAAGTTTTATTCCTCCCTTCTAATTATCAAATGACAATTATTTTTTGTACTTTTTCATATTCATATGTAATTTAAGCCATTCTAATTCTATCATTTCTTAATCATAAAAAAAAGCCTCCTAATTACTAAGGAGACTTATTTTTTTGAATGTGCCTAACTAAATGCAATGTCCATAAGTTCTTCTATTGATTCTATAGTTTTAGCCTCTATATCTTCAGTATTTAAAGGAATTTCTTTTTTATTATCTTTTGGAACTAAAACAAGTTTTATTCCCATTCTTCTAGCACCATATATTTTTTCAAATATTCCTCCAACTGGTTTAATTTTACCTTGAAGAGATATCTCTCCTGTAATTGCTATATCTTGTCTTATAGGTTTATTTAATAATGAGCTTATTATACAAATAGTAATAGCTGCTCCTGCTGAAGGTCCATCTATTTTCCCCCCACCAATAACATTAACATGAACATCATAATCCTTAATGTCCTTATCCGTTAAGTTTCTAATAACTGATGCAGCATTAAATACCGAATCTTTAGCCATAGACCCTGCTGTATCATTAAATCTAACTACACCAGTTCCTTTTTTCTTCGCTTGGAAGACAGCTGCTTCAATTTCTATTGTCGACCCTAAGAAGCCACTTACACCTAATCCATAAACATGACCTATTTCTCTTTTATTTGTATCCCTTAGTCTTTCAAATGGAGTATATCTTCCAATTGATATTACCTCTTCTAAATCTGATAATTTTATTTCCAAATTATCTATGAATTCTTTACCACAATGTAATGCATATCCATATGTATCTGTTAATATATTTACAGCTTTTCTACCCTCAAAGGTATAATTGCTAATTTTTTTTGCAACGCCATCTTCTAATCTAACCTTTAGTTTCCTTGCAGCATCTTCTACTATAAATACTATATCAGATGAAGAAAGTGGTTCAAAATATACTTCTGTACATCTTGATCTTAATGCTGGATTAAGTTCACTTGGGCTCTTAGTTGTAGCTCCAATCAAAACGAAATCTGCTGGTGCTCCATTATCAAAAAGATATTTAATATATTTAGGAATCGTCTCATCATCTGGATCATAATATGATGATGAAAATTCAACTCTCTTATCTTCTAAGACCTTTAAAAGTTTATTTTGAAGCATAGAGTCTAGTTCTCCTATCTCATCTATGAATAGTATACCTCCATGAGCTTGAGTAACCAATCCTGGCTTTGGCTCTGGTATACCACCTTCTGCTAAATCTCTCTTACTTCCTTGATATATAGGATCGTGTACTGAACCCAGTAGAGGATTTGTTATTTCTCTAGGATCCCATCTTAATGTAGTCCCATCAACTTCAACAAATTTGGATTTATCATCAAATGGAGTAAATGAAAGTTTCTTCACTTCATCTAATGCAATTCTCGCTGCTGTAGTCTTTCCGACTCCTGGTGGTCCATATAATATTATATGTTGTGGATATGGTGATGAAAGCTTTGATATTAATGATTTAATAGCTCTTTTTTGACCAACTACTTGATCAAAATTAATTGGTCTTAAAAAACTCATAATATTTTTGCTTGTAGTTCTGCTATCTAATTCTATTAAATTGTTTAATTTACCTATAGTCTTCTTATTTTCAACACCTTTTTGTTTGTTTATTACAGAAAGTCTAACTTCATCGATGTACTTTTCTTGTTTTTCCATAATGGATTGTTCAACTTGAGATTCAATCTTATTTTGAACATACCTCTTAGCTAACTCATTTGAAATCAATCTTACAGTTTTATCTATAGCTTTTTGTAATTCATCTTTTTTAGGTGTAACCTTTAAATCTTTACCTTCCGCTAATATAGTATTTAACGCAAAAACTTTCTCGCAATGATTTGATGATTTTATAAATTTATCTAATTTAAATCTAACTGTTCTAGCTCTAAATGCACCTTTATCAAGAACATTTTTAGTTATAGAAAATAATGCTTCTATTTGTGATTCTAACGACAAAGTTCCTGAAATAATATCCTGTAATAAGTCTACGTTATCATATGAATTCAAAATTAATCCTCCTTATGCTTGTGGAACAATAATCACCTTCATTTTAGTACTAACCTCTGGATATAATTTAACATCTATTTCATATCCACCTGCTAATTTTATTGTATCCATAACAATTTTCTTTTTATCTATTTCAATCTTGTACTGCTCTTTAATTAATTCGGCAACATCTTTACTAGTAATAGCACCAAACAACTTTCCACTTTCTCCAGCCTTAGCTTTTATTGTTATTTCTTTTCCCTTCAAGTCTCCAGCTAATTTCTGTGCTGCTTCAAGTTCAGCTAATTTTTGTTTTCTTTCATTCTCTTTTTTGTTATTTAAAATATGCATATTTGAATCGTTACCTTCTTGTGCTAATTTCCTTGGAAATAAAAAATTTCTTGCATATCCATCTGATGCTTCAATAACATCACCTTTTTTACCTATTTTTTTAACATCTTGTAATAAAATAACCTTCATATCTATTCACCTATCCTTAAATAATTTTTCATTGCTTCTCTCAATTCACAAATTACATCTTCAATTGTCATATTTGATATCTTACCGCCAGCAATATTCATATGTCCTCCACCTCCTAATGCTTCTAGGACAACTTGAACATTAATATCTCCAACAGATCTTCCACTAATATATATATCATTATTTATTTCTCCCAAAACAAAGCTTACAGAGATTCCTGATATATTTAATAACGCATCAGCAGCTTTTGGTATAATTACAGTATCTATGTTTTTAGGTGTTATTGCAATAGCCGTATTATCATTTACTTGTGCTGATTTTATTGTTTCTGCAATAAGCAAATAATCTTCTAAATCATCAGTAAACATTTTTTTTATTTCAATTGGATCTGCACCCAAAGATTTTAAGAATGATGCAGCATCAAAAGTTCTAACTCCTGTTTTAAAAGAAAAACCTTTAGTATCCATAAAAATACCTGCAAGCAACCCTTCTGCTTCTGTTCTTGTTAAATTAGGTTTATCAACCATATACTGAATAATTTCCGTAACCATTTCAGATGTAGATGATGCATATACTTCTATATAATTTAATATATCATGTTCTATCATATCAGGGCTCCTTCTATGGTGATCTATTATAACCTTTCTTTCTGCAGTTTCTACTAATGTCAAGTTCGCAATATAGCTCTTATTATGAACATCTACAATAATAACTAACGTTTTACTATCTAACTTATCCTTTGCATCCTCTACAGATATAAATAGATCATCATATTTGGATTCCTTGTTTAATTTATTTAAGTAATAATCAATAGCATTAGTATCATTATCTAATACAATATTACAAGTCTTACCTAGTTGTTTAACAACGCTCGCTAATCCAACTGCTGATCCAAAACAATCCATATCAGGATTTTTATGTCCTATAATATATACTTTGCTACTTTCATAAATTAATTCACCTAAAGCTCTAGCAATAACTCTTGCCTTTACTTTAGTTCTTTTTTCTATCTCTTTAGTATTACCACCAAAGAATTTTATGTCATTATTCGTCTTGACTACAACTTGATCTCCACCCCTACCTAATGCTAACTCTTTTGCTATGTTGGCATTATTGTAATTCTCTAAAGGAGACATTCCGGCTTTTCCTACCCCTATACTTAATGTAACCTCAATGGAATTACCTTTATCAATTTTTGAAATTATTTCTATTATATTAAACTTTTGTTTTATTTCATCTTCAATATATTTATCTTGAATAGATAAGACATACTTATTAGTATCATATCTTTTAATCATTGCTTTTAAATTATTAGCATAGGAATTTATCGTTCTTTCTATTTCAGCAACCAAAAGAGGCCTGTTATTTTCATCAGTTTTGTCTAATGCTTCGGTAAAATTATCTACTTCTATTAACATTACACTTTCCTGTGTAGTTTCATAATCTATAAGTTTCGTTATGTCATTAAAAGACAGTAAATATAAGTACTTTCCACTTTTTTTTTCAATTAAAGTAGCATATACATCATATAATTTACCCTTAATGTTTAGCCTTTGATGTAAATTATCCTCGTGCTTTAGTATATTATCTAGGTTTAGTCCTCTAGTTATACTTAAAATATTTTTTTCTGAATCTTCTTCATTAGATTTCAATGTATTAAATAAATGATTATGCCATTCTAATTCTCCATCTTCTTTTATCAACGCCAATGGATAAATAAATTTTAATACATTATCTGATATCCCATTATTTATGCTTTCTATAAATTCATTGTCATCATTTTCTTTTTTCCAATAATAATTTAGTTGGTGAAAATTATCTATCAAATAGATTACAATGATGATTATACCTATTTCTGTATAATTACATAATAATAATATTATTAAAATTACAATTAATAATCCAGGCTTAAACAAATGTTTAAGCATAGTTATCCAATTCATAAAAAGCCTCCTAAGATATATTTAATCTCTTGTAGTGTTAATATAACGTTTTAATTCACTTAAGCTTTTTCCTTCCTTTTCAACTTGATCTTCAGCTCTTATCCCCAAATCTAATTTTGATTTTATAACATGATCTATATCCACAAACGAATATCCTAGTTTTTCCCCTAAGATATATAATATGATTATAGCACCTGAAATACAATCTACGATAGAATCACGTGCTACATTATTACCTTTTGTCAAAAGTTTAAAAAACTCTCCTATTATACAAAGAAGTTGTGCTTTTAAATCTTCTATAATTTTAATGTTAGTCATTATATTAAAATTGTCTTTTCTCATAGTAATATCACCCTCTCAAAACCCTTGTATTCTTATTTTAAATTTTTTTTATAAGTATTGCAAGAATTTATATTTTTTTTCTATATTTTACCATATATTCTGAGAGATATGCTTAATATTTATATTTTTTTATATTAAAAAACCCCTGATTTCTCAGGGGAATAATAATTATTACCTTTATTCAGTTGTAAATGGTAATAATGCTATATTTCTTGCTCTCTTAATTGACGCTGTTAATTCTCTTTGATGCTTAGCACAAGTTCCAGAAATTCTTCTTGGAAGAATCTTTCCTCTTTCTGTAACATATTTTCTAAGCTTATTTATATCTTTATAGTCAATAAACTCAGACTTATCTGAACAAAAAGCACAAACTTTCTTTCTAGTTCTTCTCATTCTACCGCCTGGTCTTCTACTATTGTTACCTTCTTCTCTCATTTTATTCCCTCCTTACCTTAATTTTAGAAAGGCATATCTCCATCATCTACTGGAGTTATATCCTCTTCAAAGTTTCCACCACCAAATGCATCATTTGTTGGTGTTGAATATTCAGTGCTATTACTAAAACTATTTCCTGATGAATTACTTCCTTTACTTCCTAGGAATTCAACTCCACCAAATTGATCTGCTACAACTTCAGTAACATATCTCTTAGTTCCGTCTTTAGCATCATAGTTTCTGGTTTGAATTCTACCACTAATAGCCACTTGGCTACCTTTACTCATGTAATTAGCAGTACTTTCAGCTTGCTTGCCCCATACTACTACAGGTACAAAATCAGCTTCTCTTTGACCAGTTTTCGTGTTATATTTATCAACTGCTAATGTTAAGGTTGTTACTGCTGCTCCAGTTCCTGGAGTAAATCTTAGTTCTGGATCTTTTGTTAATCTTCCAATTAGAACTACTTTATTCATTTACAACGCCACCTTATACTTGTTCATTTACAATGATATGTCTGATAACACCATCTGTGATTCTGAATACTCTATCTAACTCTTTTGGTAATTCAGGGCTAGCAGTAAAGCTAAATAAAGTATAATAACCTTCACTAACTTTTGAGATTTCATAAGCAAGTTTTCTCTTACCCCAGAAATCAACATTGTCTACTGTTCCTCCACCATTTTCTATAACACCCTTAAACTTTTCGATGTTGGCTTTAACAGTTTCTTCATCGAATGATGGGTTTAATATAAATATAGTTTCATACTTTCTCATTAATTTCACCTCCTCCCCTCGGACTAACGGCTATGCTTTGCACAGCAGGGATTACAATTTATGATTATACCATTTAATAAAAAATAATTCAAGTAATTTTTTTAAATTTCTGCATTAACCACTATTTTTTTTGCTTCTTTTTTAAACTTTCCTCTAGGAATCATTACTATCCTTCCACAGCCAGTACATTTTATTTTTATATCTGCTCCTACTCTTATTATTTCAAATTGATTTGAACCACATGGATGTTGTTTTTTCATCTCTACTATGTCACCAAGATTAAAAATTTCTATCATTTCTTATCACTCTTTTCTATATTTTCATTAACTAATTGAATCTTCTGATAAGGCATTTCTATTTTGTTTTTATCTAATGTTAATTTTATTGCCTTCCTCAGTTCGTTTTCCATCTTCCCTTGATTAAGTGGTTTTGCTTTACCTACTACTCTTATTGTAACACTTGATATTCCTAATGCTATAATTCCCGAAACTTCTATAGGCTTACTTATATACTCTTCATTTTTGATTTTAAAGTCCTCACAAGTAACTTTAATAACATCAATTACCTTTTCAATATCTTCTTCATAAGAAATATTTACATCTACTATGAATTTAATATCATTTCTTGAATGATTAGTTACTCCAACTATAGAACCATTAGGGATAGAATGAATGTCTCCGGTTAAATCATTAATTACAGTAGTTCTAATACCTATGCTTTTAACAATCCCAGTAAATTTCCCCAAAGTTACGTGATCTCCAACTCCAAATTGATTTTCAAATAAAATAAAAAATCCATTAATTAAATCCTTTATCAAGCTTTGTGCACCAAGGCCAACTGCAATTCCACCTATACTTGTAAATGTGAATGATATTGCTCCAAATAAAATTGATACTATTATTGATATTCCCATAAAATATACAGAATATTTTAAAATACTTTTTAATACTTCCCCAAGTGTTTTTGCTCTTTGAGAATCTAAAGAAAGCATTGCATTACTCTCAACTTGTCTTTCAACAAACTTTTTTATCAGATGCTTTCCTATTTTTATAGAAAAATACATTGTTATAATCACAAAAAGTATTTTCAGTCCTTTATTTACAACTGATTCTACTAATCCCATACTGATAAAATTTTCTATATTCAATTGACTATCCTCCACTTATAATTTTATCAAATAATTATTATACTCATGTGTTTCTGAGTTCTATTTTTTAACTAAAATATACCCTCCATTATCTCTAATATATACATTTTTATATTCTAATATATCGTTATTTATTATTAAATCTATTTCTTCTTTTTTATCTATTCGCATACATATTCCACAACTCATGGTTATAGATGTTGGTGTTGGCATTATTTTAAAGCTAAAATTTAATTCTTTCAATCTCTTTTCTGCTGCCATTGCGCCATATGTGTTTTTGAATACTACTATATAATAGTTCATGTTTTCACCGCCTCTTATACTCTTATGTTATAATTAATATTATATATATTTTTTTCACTTTATAAAGATAAGAATACCTTAATAATTAAAAACTTGTAAACTTTAATGAAAAAAACTTTTTTTTATTTTATAATAATATACAAATGCAAATAAAAGGAGAATACCATGATTTCAGTATTTACTATATTTAAAGCTATATTAATAGGGTTTTGTACAGGTTTTGTAGCTTCTATTCCATTAGGTCCTTCTGGCCTTGAATCTGTTAGCCGTTCACTATCGAAAGGATTTAGAGCAGGGTTCAAAGTATCCCTTGGTGCCGTTTCTGCTGATATTGTATATATAATAATTATAAACCTAGGTTTATTTACTATATTTACTAGCAATCCTAAATTTCACAGCTTATTTTGGATTGTATCCGGAATTGTTTTGATTTTATCTACTAAAATGTCATTTAAATCTAAAAATTTAGATTTAAAATTAGAGAAATCTATTAATAGACATTCTTCAAATGGATTTTTAACTGGATTTTTAATAACATTTTTAAATCCAACTACTCCATCATTATGGATTGCATTGAGTGGAACTGTATTTAGTGTTTGGAAACATCATGGAAGAACATTTTTCATGTTTTCAATTTCTTCCATGATAATAGGAAGTATAACTTGGTTCTGCTTTCTCAACATTTTAGTAAGTAGGGGAGTTAAAAAACTAAATCCTAATTATACAAACAATACAACAAAATTCTTAGATTATTTTCTTTTTGTATTGGGTATAATATTTATTATTTTAGGGTCTTATAAATTTATTTTTTAGAGGTGAATAATGGAAGTTTATTTAGATAACTCATCAACAACTTTTCCCAAACCAAAGCAAGTTATTGATAGTATGTATAATTATATGCTTAATATAGGTGGTAATGCGGGGCGAGGAAATTATAGTAATTCTCTTCAAAGTAATCGATATCTATATGATGCAAGAGAAATTATTTGTGATTTCTTTAGCTATGATTCTCCTAGTAATGTCATTTTTACCAGTAATGTTACTGCATCCTTAAATATATTAATTAAGGGAATATTAAAATCTGGAGACCATGTAATAACCTCTTCAATGGAACATAACTCTGTTATTAGACCCCTTTTTTACTGTAAAGAGGAGCTTCAAATTAAATTGGATATATTAAAAGCAAATTCTGCTGGCTTTATTGATATAAATGATTTAAAAAATAAAATTACTAGTAAAACAAAATTAGTTGTAATAACTCAAGCATCTAATGTTACTGGTTCAATTCAAGACATACAAAACATAGGTACAATATGTAATGAACATAATATATTTTTCATTGTTGATTCTTCTCAAGGTGCAGGTGTTTTAGATATTAGTATGAAAGACGTAAATGTTAATGCAATAGCTTTTACAGGACATAAAAGTTTGTTAGGACCACAGGGTATTGGAGGTTTTATATTAGATTCTAAATTTAATGCTTCTTGCTCTAGCCTACTACAAGGTGGTACTGGAAGCCTTTCTTCCTCTCTAGAACAACCTGATTTCTTACCAGATAAATTTGAATGTGGAACGCATAATCTTCCAGGTATAGTCGGATTAGCTGAGGGAATTAAATACATAAATTCTATAGGATTAAATACTATCTATGAACATAATCATTATTTAATAAACTACTTATTAAATGGATTATTAAATGTAGATGGAATAACTGTTTATGGGGATTTATCTGGTAAAATGTTAACTACATGCATCTCTATAAATATTGACTCTTTAGATGCTTCTGAAGTTGGATATAATTTAGAATGTAATGGTATTAAGACTAGATGTGGATTGCATTGTGCTCCTTTAGCTCATAAAACTATAGGCTCTTATCCAAATGGTACTGTAAGATTAAGTATAAGTTATTTTACATCTAAAGAAGAGATTGACTATACACTTATGATTTTGAATAAAATTACAACTACTAGAAGTTTTTAATTAAGACAATTCTTAAATTTATTTTTTCTCTTTAAAACATAATAATTTAAAATATGAATAAAACCTGCTTTATTGGAAATAAATCTAATAAAAGGAGGTTTATTTATGTGTGAAAATTTTTCTATTGATGCATCATCATTCAGTTCTTATATTAAAATTAAAGATTATCTATTAAAAGAATTAAACCCAATACTTGCTCAAAATAGACCAATTATATTTGTTTGCATTGGTACTGATAGATCTACTGGAGATTCACTTGGACCTTTGGTTGGATATAAATTAAAATACTTATCTAAAAATAATATTCATATTTATGGAACATTAGAGAATCCAATCCATGCAAAGAATATGGTAGAGGTCTTATCTAAAATTAAATTTAGTTTCATTAATCCATATATAGTTGCTATTGACTCATGTTTAGGTTCATTAAGCAATATCGGTAAAGTATTTATACAAAAGAAGCCCCTTTCTCCTGGTTTAGCCTTGAATAAGCAACTCCCTACCGTTGGAGACATGAGTATAACGGGTATTGTTAATATATCAGGAAACTTTGAATTTTTAGTTTTACAAAACACTAGATTATATACAGTAATGAACTTAGCTGATGTAATTTCTAGAGGAATATCCTATTTTATTCTAAAAAGTTTAGATAACCCCCATTTTGGTACTTAAAATATATTTACTATAAATGAGCGTTTTTGCATCCATTAATTAACAACACAAGTAAATTCAATACTTCAGATGTCTTTTCAATTTAAATTTTACTTATTATAGACAATGCCTAAACCGTTGATTTTACTTAGCATGTAAATAAATGTTAACAAATTTGCTCATTTATAGATATTTAATATAAACTACTAAAATTTTGTAATTACTTATTTATACTTAAAATAACTTTTTGATTCTTTTTTGTAAAATAGTTTTGGAATACTATATAAACTTTTTATAATACATATGTTTATATGTATCTTCTTGTATCTTTTATTGTTATTTATATATGTTTAAATATATATTCTTCACAAAAATTAGCTTACTACTAATACTAACTGTTTTCATGAAGATTAATTTTTGCAACATATATATAATTTCAAAATACGCTTCTAATATGTAATCATCAGAAATTAGATAAAATTGTTTCACGTGAAACAATTTTATCTAATTCTTATCATTAAATATTAGTTAATAAAAAATAATAGAGTGCCAAATTAAAAATGGCACTCTATTTGATACGTAAATATTTATTTATTTTCTTTGTTTGATGCCTCATTTAAAACATATAATTCTTCTTCTGAAAGATCGTATCTTGATATTCCTTTATCAATTGGTTTAGCATAAGTTGTACTTTCCTGCCTTCCATATATACCTGTTAAAATCACGCCATCATTTTTATCGTCTAGCATCGCTATAGAAAAACTCAAATCACTTCCTACGTTTTCAAAAGCTTTATATCTCATAATCGCTACCTTTTGAATGCAGTCTTTCATTTTTATTTCTAATTTTTCACATTCTTTTAATGCTTTTTCAGAAGTTTCTTTAGCATCTTCAATACTATTCAATCTTTGTAGTAACATTTCTTCTAAATTATTATTGCTAGTTCCTCTCATTAACTTTTTGTATCTATTTTCAACTCTTCCTACTGCTTTAAATAAAACTATTACCATTATAAATAATAATATAATTATTATTATCATTCCAACCATCAAATATGGTATTAGCTCATTGATTGTATCAATTAGTATATCCAATCCCTTGTCATTCCTTTCATAATTGTTTCACGTGAAACATTACATATTCATAATATCTAATATTCTTTGTAAATCCTCTTCTGAATAATATTCAATTTCTATCTTTCCTTTATTCTTTTTATTTGAAATACTTACTTTAGTTCCAAAGTAATTTTGAAGTTGATTTTTTATTTCTTTATAATACGGATTTAATTCATTAATATTCTCATTACTATTATCTTTTTCTTCTTCATCATTAACCTTCTTTATCAGTCTCTCCAATTCTCTAACTGATAATTTTTCATCAATTACCTGTTGTGCTAATTCATACTGCTTCTGTTTATCACTAATAGTAAGAAGTACTCTCCCATGCCCTTCTGTAAGAATACTCTCAATTATGTATTGTTGAACTCTTTCATCTAAACCTATTAGCCTCATTGTATTAGCAATTGCCGCTCTTGATTTTCCAATTCTCTTACTTAATTCTTCTTGTGTTATCTTAAAGTCATTTAATAGCTTTCTATAAGCTAATGCCTCTTCAATTGGATTTAAATCTTGACGTTGAATGTTTTCTATTAATGAAATTTCTAAAATATCTCTATCACTTAATTCCATTATAACTGCAGGTATTTCTTTTAATCCAGCCATTTTAGCAGCTCTCCATCTTCTTTCTCCAGCTACTATAATGTATTGATCCTCCATATACTTCCTTAAAATCAAAGGTTGAATTATACCATGAGTTTTTATAGATTCTGCTAATTCAGCTATTTTCTCAGAATCAAATAATTTTCTTGGTTGTTCTTCATCACTTTTAATTTTGTTTATTGAAATTAACATGTCATTATTTTTATCTCTAAAATCTTCAGGTTCTTCTGGTATAAGCGCACTCAATCCTTTTCCTAAAGTGAATTTTTTTGCCATTTTATCACCTACTGCCTTTTCAAAAATTCTTTGGTTAATTTTCGGTAGGCTTCTGCACCTTTACATTTTTCATCATATAACATGATTGGTAATCCGAAACTTGGTGCTTCTGCTAGTCTTATATTTCTTGAAATTGTTGTTTTGTAAACTTTATCTTTAAAATATTTCTGAACTTCTTTTAAAACTTCGTTACTAAGATTTGTTCTATAATCAAACATAGTCATTACTACGCCTTCAATATCTAAATTTTTATTAAGTGATTTTTTTACTAATTGTATAGTATTAATTAATTGGCCAACACCTTCTAGTGCATAAAATTCACATTGAATTGGGATTAAAACCGAATCTGCACAATTCAGTGCATTTATAGTTAATATACCCAAAGACGGTGGACAATCAATAAATACATAATCATATTCATCTTTAACTTCCTTTAATTTATCTTTTATTATATTTTCTCTGTTGTCTTTATTTATAAGCTCAACCTCAGCTCCTGCAAGTTCCATAGTTGAAGGTGATATAAATAAATTTTGAACTAAATCACTTCTTAGTATTGACGCTTTCATAGGAGTATCAGAAATTAAAACATCATAAATAGATAAATCTAAATTATTCTTATCTAATCCTAATCCACTTGTTGTATTTCCTTGAGGATCTATGTCTATAGTTAAAACTTTATAGCCTTCCATTGCTAAATATGCACATAGGTTTATATTAGTGGTTGTTTTTCCAACTCCACCCTTTTGATTAAAAATACAAATTGTTTTCATAATATGAACGCCCCCCCTTTCCCATATTAATATTATATATATTTTTTTATCATAATAAAAGAATTATGTTTTAAAAAACATAATTATTACAAAATTATCTTATGAATAATACACTTTAAAACTAATTTATGCTATATAATGTAAAATATATCACTAAATTATAAATAAGTATTTTTTTAAGTTATTTATAGTCTAGTGATTTCATGTTTTTACACATAATGAAAATTAAGGCTACATTATTGTAACCTTAATTACTACTACGTTAAGTTATTATTCAATTTTATTTTTTTACTTTGGGAATTTTAACTGTTACTTCTATAAATTCATCTTCATCTTTATACGTATATTCAGCTGGTATATCAAATTTTTGCAATACTTGTTTAATCGTATTTACATATAATTTCGCAGGTAAAACACCTTTTATACTTATTTTCCCCTTATTCTTTAGTTCTTCTCCTGCTAATTTAAGTAATTCCCTATTAATAAGTTCTTCTGTCTTTTTTACATTTAATCCTTGTTTTATTACTTTCTGAACAATTATTAATTGCAATTCCTTATTTGGAATAGTAAGTAATGCTCTGGAATGTCTTTCTGTTAATTTATTCTTTAAACATATTTCTCTAATCTCAGAACTTAATTTCAATAATCTTAATTTGTTAGCAATTGTAGATTGTTTTTTCCCCATCCTTTTTGCCAATTCATCTTGTGTAAAATTATGATCACTAATTAAATTATAATATGCTTCTGCTTCTTCAATATAGTTTAAATCTTCTCTTTGTAGATTTTCTAATAAAGCTATTTGTGCTGATTCAGAATCTGTTATGTCAACAATATTGCAAGGAACTGTTTCCAGATTAGCTAATTTAGCAGCCCTAAGTCTTCTTTCTCCTGCTACTAACTCAAAAACTTCACCTATTTTTCTTACTGTAAGTGGCTGAATTATTCCAAATTGCTTAATTGATTGTGACAATTCTTCAATTGCTTCTTCATTAAAATATTTACGTGGTTGATAAATATTTGGAATAACTTTATCTGTATTGATTTTTACTATTTCATTATTCATGTTCCCAACCCATCCCTTATTAAAATACTGTATTTATTACTTATGTATTTTATTATAACTCTATTTTTACTATCTTGTTGTTTTGTTATACTATAAATGAGCAAATTTGCTAACATTTATTTACATGCTAAGTAAAATCAATGGTTTAGGCATTGTCTATAATAAGTAAAATTTAAATTGAAAAGACATCTGAAGTATTGAATTTACTTGTGTTGTTAATTAATGGATGCAAAAACGCTCATTTATAGTTGTTATAAATATTTTTTACATTTTCTTACATATTATTTAAGTGGACTTTTAGTTATTGATCCTGCTTTTCTTGGATATACCTTAGAACATACTCCTATTTTTTTTACAACAACTAAATTATGTCTTAATTCTGTATCCTCAATATTAACTTCACATATATCTATCAGTTCTCCACTAAGGATTTTAATTGCACCTACGCTCTCTTTAATCTCTTGATCAACAGAAGGCCCCTTTAATGCAATAAAGCTTCCACCAACTTTTACATATGGTAAACATAATTCAGATAATACACTCATATTAGCAACGGCTCTAGATGTTGCTATATCAAAATTTTCTCGTAATTTACGGTCCCTTGCCCCATCTTCTGCTCTTGAATGAATTGTAGTTACATTAGATAGTCCTAAATTATTGATAACAGTATTTAAAAAACTAACTCTCTTATTTAAAGAATCCAACAATGTAACACTTATGTCTTCTTTCATAATAGCAATTGGCAATCCTGGAAATCCTGCACCTGTCCCAACATCTATTAATGTATTAGCATTTTTTAATTCGTCTCTTTTAAATGCTTTTATAGAATCTATAAAATGCTTTTTAATTACTTCTTCATCTTCTACAATAGCTGTTAAATTTATCTTTTCATTCCACTCTTGAAGAAGTTTCATATAAATTATAAATTTTTCATATTGTTCCTTCGTTAATTGTAAACCAACATCCTCTGCTGATTTAGACATTAGATCATAAAAATTCATAAGCCCTCCATTAATAATTAAGATTTTTTAGGGATACGAAAGAAAATAACAAGTCAAAGATGCGATGTATATTTCACATCAGATAAGGAGGTATATTTGCCTCATAGTGAGCTATTAGGTGAATATACCAACGAAGTATGACACAAAATAGACTAGCATACTGACGTGTTATTTTTTTCAATGTCCCTTATTATAATGATGTTCAAGATAAATAAGTAAAACTGAAATATCTGCTGGAGATACGCCTGAAATACGTGATGCCTGCCCTACACTTATTGGTTTAATATTGTTTAGCTTTTGCTCAGCCTCTGTTCTTAATCCTTTAATATCCCTATAATTAATATCCGTAGGCAATAACTTCTTTTCGAATTTTTTAAATTGCGCAACTTGTTCAAGTTGACTTTGAATATATCCTTCATATTTTGTCAGTATATTAAGTTGTTCACCAACATCATTAGGTAATTCTGGCCTTTCAGTATCTAATGGTGCTAATTCAAAATAATCTAATTCTGGCCTTTGCATTAATTCATAAAAACTAATTGGTTTTCTTAATTCAGCTGAATTTAATGAAAGTAAAAATTCACTTACTTCTTTCTTATTTGTTACCTTTAATTTTTTTAATCTCTCTAATTCATTTTCAATATTTTTCTTTCTCGTTAAAAATCTATTATATCTTTCTTCTGTAACCAATCCAACTCTATGCCCTATCTCAGTTAATCTAAAGTCAGCATTATCTTGCCTTAATAGCAATCTGTACTCTGCTCTAGATGTCATCATTCTATAGGGTTCATTGGTTCCCTTAGTAACTAAATCATCTATAAGTACTCCTATATAAGCATCGGAACGAGTTAATATTAATGGCTCCTCATTTTTAACTTTTAATCCAGCATTTAATCCAGCAATTAATCCTTGTGCACCCGCCTCTTCATATCCTGAACTTCCATTGAGCTGACCTGCTCCATATAAGCCTTCAATATTTTTAAATTCTAGCGTAGGCTTTAATTCAGTAGGATCAATTGAGTCATATTCAATTGCATATGCAGTTCTCATCATTTCAACATTCTCAAGTCCAGGCAATGTTTTAAGCATCTTAATTTGAACTTCTTCAGGTAATGATGAAGAAAATCCTCCTACATACATCTCTAATGTATCAATTCCTTCTGGCTCAATGAATACTTGATGCTGAGGCTTATCTGGAAATCTCATTATCTTATCTTCTACAGACGGACAATATCTAGGTCCTATTCCTTTTATACTTCCATTATAAATTGGTGATCTATCTATATTTTCCCGAATTATTTTACTCGTTTCTTCGTTTGTGTAAGTTAAGTAACAAGCCACTTGCTCCTTTTCTAAATTTTCATTCATAAATGAAAAAGGTACTATTTTATCATCACCATTTTGTTCTATCATTTTTGAGAAATCTACAGATTTCCTATTTATTCTAGCTGGAGTTCCTGTTTTAAATCTTCTTAATGTAACTCCTAAATTTAATAATGATTGAGACAAATCATTTGCTGGAAATAATCCATTAGGACCTCCACTATATGATACTTCGCCAATAATAATTTTTCCCTTTAAATATGTACCTGTTGCAAGTACTACTGCTTTACACTTAAAAATAGCACCATTTTTAGTAATTACACCTGTTACTTTTCCATCTTCAATATTAAGCTCTGTAACTTCAATTTGTCTTATTTTAAGATTCTCTTGTTCTTCTAAAATTCTTTTCATTCTAAACTGGTAATCTTTCTTATCAGCTTGAGCCCTTAATGAATGAACCGCTGGTCCCTTTGAAGTATTTAACATTCTTGATTGAATAAATGTATTATCAATGTTAATTCCCATCTCTCCGCCAAGTGCATCAATTTCCCTAACTAAATGTCCCTTTGCAGTACCACCTATATTAGGATTGCAAGGCATTAGTGCTATTGAATCTAAATTTATAGTACATACTAAAGTATTTAGCCCTAATCTTGCTGAAGCTAATGCAGCCTCACAACCTGCGTGACCTGCTCCAACAACTATTACATCAAACTGCCCACCATCATAATTTACCGCCATTGCTTTTACCTACTTTCCTACACAAAATTCACTGAAAATTTTATTTAATAAATCTTCTTCTAATTCATCACCTGTTATCTCACCTAATGCCTTCATAGCTGCTGTTATATAAATTGATATTAAGTCAAGATATTCATTAGCATTAACTCTACTTAAAGCTGTGTCACAATTTTCTAGTGCTCTATATAATGCCTGTTTATGCCTTGTATTTGAAATGATTAAACTTTCTGAATTTATTTCTCCATTAAAGAATAAATTCTTAATCTCTGTTTTTAAATCATCAATCCCTTTTCCAGTCTTTGCTGATATATCTATTTTATTATTAAAATTACTTATTACCTCTTGTGATATTTTTATATCTAAATCTATCTTATTTAATAATACTATGTATTTTTTGTCTTTTATTTTATCAATTATAATTTTATCATCATCATCTATATCCCTAGATGTATCAAGCATTAATATTATTAAATCTGCTTCTTCAATCTTTTCTTTGGATTTCTCTACACCTATTTTTTCTACTATATCTTCTGTATCCCTTATTCCTGCAGTATCAGTTATTCTAATAGGTATTCCATCAAGATTTATGTATTCTTCAATTACATCTCTAGTTGTCCCAGGAACTTCTGTTACTATTGCTCTTTTTTCTTTTAATAATGCATTGAGTAACGATGATTTACCTACATTAGGCTTACCGACAATAACTATATTAAGACCTTCCCTTATAATTTTTCCTTCATCAGCATTTGATACTAAGTTTTTTATCCTTAAAATTGTCTTATCAATACCATCTTTAATTTGAAAAACTAAATTGTCATCAATAATGTCCTCGTCATCTTCTGTAAAATCTACTGAATATTCAATTAAGGCTAATACATTTAATAAATATTTTCTTAATTCTGCTATTTCTCTCGAAAGTGATCCATTACTTTGTAGCATTGCTGATTTCATTGATAATTCAGTCTTTGCTGTAATTATATCCATAACTGCTTCTGCTTGACTTAAATCTATTCTACTATTTAAAAATGCCCTCTTTGTAAATTCTCCTGGTTCTGCAAGTCTTGCTCCAGCTCTTATAATTTGATTTAATACACTATTAGTTGATACAACTCCACCATGACAATTAACTTCAACTACATTTTCTCCAGTATAACTGTTAGGCGCCTTCATATAACTTAAAATGACTTCATCAATTATTTCTTTATTTTCTACATCTATAACATTTCCGTACTTCATAGTATATGTTTGCATATTTTTAACATCATAATTATTTTTAGATATAAATATATTACTAGCAATACTTAAAGCATTTTCTCCTGAAATTCTAATTATAGCAACACCACCTTCTCCTATGGGTGTAGCTACAGCACAGATAGTATCAAATTCTTTCATTTATTGTCCTCCTCTATAAAGAAGAATTTTTTTCTTTTTAATATCAATTTTAAACTAATATTAATTTTACATAACAAAATTTAATTAGTCAAAGTTATATTAAAGAAATTTTTTCTTTTTAAATTTATAAAATTTTAGTTATAAATTTAAAAAGAAAGCCCTCAGGCTTTCTTCTATAAATCTTTTTTTAATTCAACAACTACTCTTCTGAATGGTTCCTCACCTTCACTATATGTATTAACAAAAGCATTCCCTTGAAGTGCAGAATGAATAATTCTTCTCTCATACGGATTCATTGGTTCTAACTTAAATACCTTTCGTGTCTTCTTAACCTTATTAGCTGTCTTAATAGCAACACTCTTAAGAGTTTCTTCCCTTTTGTTCCTATAGTTTTCAGTATCTAGTATAACTTTTTTATGAGGAAGTTCATGTACCTTATTAACTACTAATGAAACTAAATATTGTATAGAATCCAATGTTTCTCCTCTGTAACCAATTATCACGCCCATTTTTTCTCCTGATAAGTTGATTCTAAGAATATCATTCTCTTCTTTAAAATCTATCTTAGCCTCTATTTCCATGCAATTAAGTATATTTGCTATAAAAACTTGTGCTTCATCAATATAATCATATTTATTAGAAACCCTAATTTTAGCTGGCTTAACTCCTATAACATTAAATAAACCCTTTGAACCATGACTCAAAATTTCAACATTCACCATGTTCTTATCTGTTCCTAATTCAATTAAAGCTTTATTTAAGGCTTCTTCAACAGTTTTTCCTTCTACTTCTATTGATTTCATCTGTTAATTCACCACCTCTAATATTAAAGCAAACTTAAATTACTTTTTTATTTATTCTTTTTTCTCTTTTTACTAGCTAAATTTTTAGGTTCTTCAACTGCCATCACAAACTTTTCTTCACCTGCTTGAACTTCTTTTTCTTTTGTAGAATTAATTTCCTTCATTGCTGGTTTATAATTTAAGAAATAAGTTTGTATACCTTGAATTAAATTACCAATTATCCAATATAAAACTAATATTGATTTAAATTTTAATGACATAAATCCCATCATTCCTGCCATCATTAAATTCATAGTTCCCATATTCATTCCATTAGGTTGTGATGGAGTAGCTTTAGCCATTAAATATGATGGTACATAAGTTGATAATGCAGCTATAACTGGCAATATGAATAACTTGTCTGGAGCTGCTAAATCTTTAATCCATAAAAATGAAGATCCGTCTATCCCTTTTATACCCATAAATACCCAATAAAGAGCCATTAATATTGGTAATGGTAATAATGATGGAAGACATCCCCCTGTCACACTAACATTTTTCTCCTTATATAACTTCATTGTTTCTGCATTTAATTTTTGTGGATCGTCTTTATACTTTTCTTGAAGTTTTTTAACTTCCGGTTGAATTTTTTGCATTCCTTGAGTCGATTTTGCAGCCTTGATATTAAATGGTAATATCAATAATCTTATAACTACTGTAAATGTAAATATAGCTAAAACATATGCTAATCCTTTATCTGATATTCCCATACTATCATGTATAAAAATATAGAAATAGTTAAATATATCAGCCATAAAATCAATTATACTTTGAAACATTAAAATACATACCTCCTATACCTTACCTTACTGGATCATACCCACCCTTACAAAAAGGATTACATCTTAATATTCTGTAAACCGCCATTAAACTACCTTTAAAAGATCCATATTGATTTATGGCATCTATAGCATATTGTGAACAGGTTGGCGTAAATCTACAGCATGAAGGTCTTCCAGGTGAAATACTTTTTCTATAAAATTTAATTAGACTTATTAGTAGTTTCTTCATTATTATATAAGCCTGCCTTTTTAATTAAATTCTTCATGGACTTTTCTACTTCAAAGTAGCTTTTATCTTTGATAGGATTTCTTGCTATAAAAACAAAATCATATCCTTTTATGATAGAACCATAATTTAATCTAAAGCTTTCACTTATTAATCTTTTGCATCTACTTCTAACAACACTATTTCCTACTTTTTTACTTACAGAAACACCTAATTTATTATAAATATTAAATTTCTTATCTTTATTTTTTTTATTCTTTAATATGTACATAACTAGAAAATCATTTGCAAATGACTTCCCTCTTCTATATACAAATGAAAATTCAAAATTTTTCTTTAATCTATAAATCATAGATATTTTTATACTCCTTTTTTCTCTGCATTGCAGAAAAAAGGCCACTTAATGCGGCCCTTAAGCTGTTAATTTTTTTCTTCCTTTTTGTCTTCTGTTTCTAAGAATATTTCTTCCTGCTGAAGTGCTCATTCTCTTTCTGAAGCCATGTTCCTTTTGTCTTTGTCTCTTTTTAGGTTGATAAGTCATGAACATTATACATGCACCCCCTTAAATTGATTATTTATAGTAAAAACTATACTTTATGATTTTAAATTTTACTTTACTTATTATATCTACATAATAATTTTCTGTCAAGGTGGTAATAATTGTTGATAATTATTTTATATATATTTTTTTGTGGATAACTTATTGAATATCAATATTTACTTATGTTATCATAAGTATTATATTGTGAATAACTTATTAATATTAATACTTATCCACATATGTTGATAAGTATGTGGATAACTTGTTTATTTTGTGCTATTACTACATATCCCGTACCATAGTTATACTGTATTAGGTAGATGTTAATAACTTTTTTAGAAATTTGTTATTAAATTTATATCAAATTACTATATACACATAATTATTAACATGTTGATATATTTATATACATACATGGCTATAATATACAAATGTTAATATCTCTGTTGATAAACTGTACATAATATTATAAAAAAATTTTTTTCATGAAAATATTGGAGGAATAAGAATGGATGCCGATCTTAAAAATTTGTGGGATAAAACCCTGGATATTATAAAAAGTGAGCTAAGTGAAGTTAGCTTTAATACTTGGATTAAAAGCTGCGAACCTATGTCTATCTCTTCTGATGCCATAAAGATAAGCGTTCCAAATTCCTTTACTCAAGATATTTTAGATAAGCGTTATAAAGATCTAGTTGTCAATTCTATAAAAGCAGTCTGTTCAAAAATGTATAAGATCGAGTTCATTATAATGTCCGATGGTTATGATAATAATGAAAATAATACTCCTGAGATATCAAAATCAATTATAGTTAATGATGAAATGTCTTCAACATTAAACCCAAAATATACATTTAAATCTTTTGTAATAGGGAACAGTAACAGATTTGCTCATGCTGCATCATTAGCTGTTGCAGAATCACCTGCAAAGGCCTATAATCCTCTATTTATATATGGCGGAGTTGGACTTGGAAAAACTCACTTAATGCATGCTATAGGTCATTACATTTTAGATAGTAATCCTAATGCCAAAGTAGTCTATGTTTCCTCTGAAAAATTTACTAACGAATTAATTAATGCTATTAAGGATGATAAAAATGAAGAATTTAGAAATAAATATAGAAATGTAGATATATTACTTATAGATGATATACAATTTATTGCTGGAAAAGAACGTACTCAAGAAGAATTTTTCCATACATTTAATGCATTACATGATGCAAATAAACAAATTATATTATCATCAGATAGACCCCCAAAAGAAATTCCAACATTAGAAGATAGATTACGCTCTAGATTTGAATGGGGATTAATAGCAGATATTCAAGTTCCTGATTTTGAAACTAGGATGGCCATTCTAAAAAAGAAAGCTGATGTTGAAAATTTAAATATAGCTAATGAAGTTATGGGATATATTGCTACTAAAATTAAATCTAACATAAGAGAACTTGAGGGAGCTTTAATAAGAATAATTGCTTATTCTTCACTAACTAATCGAGAGGTTACCGTAGATTTAGCCACAGAGGCATTAAAAGATATAATATCTAAAAAACAAGGAAAGCACGTTACTATTGATATTATACAAGATGTAGTTTCTAGTTACTTTAATTTACGTATCGAAGATTTAAAGTCTCAAAGAAGAACTAGAAATGTTGTTTATCCAAGACAAATTGCAATGTATTTAAGTAGAAAATTAACAGATATGTCCTTACCTAAAATTGGGGAAGAATTTGGTGGAAGGGACCATACCACTGTTATACATGCTTATGAAAAAATATCTGATAATCTAAAAGTTGATGATTCATTACAACAGACTGTTAGTGATCTTACTAAAAAATTGACTCAGAATTAATCCACAGCTGTATATAATAAGTACATAATAACTTGTGGATAATATTTTTATTGTCATATGGTATCTAACAATGTGGATAACCTGTTTAATTTGTTACTTACTTATCAACAGTATTCTTGCATATAATTTGGTTGATATTACTACGTTTAATATGGTTATTAACAAATCCACAGGCCCTACTACTACTATTACTATAAAAATATTTATCTATCTCTATTCTTGTGTCTAAATTCATGTTAATAAATGAGGAGGGTTTTAAATGATTTTTACATGTGAAAAACAAAAAATATTAGAAGGTATATCAATAGTCCAAAAAGCTATAACTGGTAAATCAACTAATCCTATACTTGAAGGAATATACATAAATACAAATAAATCAACATTAACACTTATAGGTTCAGATATGGATGTTAGTATCCAAACATCTGTTGATGCTACAATTATAGAAGAAGGAAGTATAGTTATTGATGCCAAAATATTTGGAGAAATAATAAGAAAATTACCTAATTCAACTATAAAAATTGAGACTATTGAAAATCAGTTACTAAAAATAACTTGTGAAAAATCTGTATTTGATGTAGTTTATATGAATACAAGTGAATTCCCAGAGTTACCTGAAATTAATGAAAACTTAAAAATATCAGTAAATCAAAATATATTAAAAAATATGATTAAAGGAACATCTTTTGCAATTGCTCAAGATGAAACTAGGCCAATTCTTCAAGGTATATTATTTGAGGTCAAAAATAAAAACTTAAATTTAGTTGCCCTTGATGGATATCGATTAGCTATTAGAAATGAATATTTAGATACTGATATTAATATGGAAGTTGTTATACCAGGTAAAACTTTAAATGAAGTATCTAAAATATTAGAAGATGTTGACGATATAGTAGACATAACATTTACTAATAATCATATATTATTTAATTTAGAAAAAACAAAGATAATATCTAGATTACTAGAGGGTAAATTCATAAATTATAATTCTCTATTACCACAAGAACATAAATTATTAGTTAATATTAATAGACAAGAATTACAGAATGCTATAGAAAGAGCATCTTTAATGGCTAAAGATGGGAATACTAATTTAATAAAATTAGATTTGCAGCAAGACAATTTGATAATAACATCCAATTCTCAATTGGGAAAAGTAAGAGAAGAAATTTCAATAAAATTGCAAGGTGAAGATATACAAATTGCATTTAATTCAAAGTATTTATTAGATGTACTGAAAAATATTGAGGCTGATGAAGTTATTATGAAGATGACTTCAGGAATAAGTCCATGCGTAATTGAAGAAAAAGATGATGAAAATGCTAAATATTTAGTTCTACCAGTAAGATTAATGAGATAGGAGGATGAATATTAATACATATTCATACATTAAAAATGAATAGTATTTTAATATTTATACAATAAAATGAATAAAATAAAAATTAATACTGAAATTATAAAGTTGGATGCTTTCCTAAAGTGGGCTGCTATTGTTAGTTCAGGTTCAGAAGCTAAACTTTATATACAAGATGAATTAGTAAAAGTTAATAATGAAGTTTGCACTCAACGAGGAAAAAAATTAAAAGTTGGAGATATTGTAAGCTTCGAAGATTCAGATTTTGAAATAGTATAACGTAGTTATTAAATAATAAAACAAATTGTTATATAATAACTATGTTATAATTATTATAGGTGTATTTTTTATGTATGTTAAAAATATGATTTTAGTTAATTATAGAAATTATGAAAACTTGAAAATAGAATTAGGTAAAAATGTCAATGTATTTATAGGAGATAATGCTCAAGGGAAAACTAATATTCTTGAATCAATTTACTATGGAGCATTTGCAAAATCTCATAGAACTTCAAAAGACAAAGAATTAATAAATTGGAAAAAGGATACGGCTTACATAAGCTTACTTGTTGGAAAAAATAGACTAGATAAGAAAATTGATATAAATATCTTGAGAGATGGGAAAAGGGCTATTAAAGTAAATAATATTAAAGTAAATAAAATAGGTGAATTGTTTGGAACATTTAATGTGGTTATGTTTTCACCAGAAGACTTAAAAGTTATAAAAGAAGCTCCTAATCTAAGAAGAAGATTGTTAGATATGGAGCTGTCTCAAATAAATTCAAAATATTACTTTAACTTGGTTCAGTATAATAAGATTCTTAACGAAAGAAACATTTTGTTAAAAAGTAAAAAATTCAATACGGATGTCTTAGAAGTATATGATATACAATTAATTGAATATGCTGATTATATTATCTCAAAAAGGTTAGAATATATAGATAAGATAAACTTTTATGGTAATGAAATCCATAATGAAATAACATCTGGTAAAGAAAAAGTTGAGTTTAGATATAATTGTACTGTTAATTTAGGGGATTTCAAAAATAATTATTTAAAAAAATTGCAAGACAATATTTTGAGAGATAGAGAAAGAGGATCAACTTCAATAGGGCCACATAGAGATGACTTTAATGTTTTTATAAATGATATAGATACTAAAATATTTGGATCTCAAGGACAGCAACGGACAGCAATTTTAACTATGAAGTTTTCATCTTTAAAAATTATTAAAGAAATTACTGGAGAATATCCTGTTTTATTGTTAGATGATGTTCTTTCAGAACTTGATGTAAATAGAAAAAGATATATATTGAGTACAATCAACAATATACAGACAGTAATTACATGTACTGGAATCGATGACTTAAGAGATTATTTAGATAATAATGCCAATATATTTAATGTATCGAATGGACAAATTTTAAATTGAAGGAGGAATATTTAGTGTTTTTGCATTTAGGTGAAAATGTTGTAGTTCCTATTAAAGACATTATTGGAATATTCGATTTACAAAATACAATGTATAGTTCTGATACAATACAATTTTTAAGATTAGCAGAAGAAGATGGATTTGTGCAAAGAATTACAGAAGAACAACCCAAATCTTTTATAATAGCAGAAGTTAATAATAAAAGTAAAATATATCTTTCACCAATATCATCAACAACATTAACAAAAAGAACTGATATGGATTATAGTTCTTGAGTTTTAGAAAATTAACAATTTTAATATTTATTAAGTTTAGGAGGATTCTGATTTGGAACAAAATAATAGAGAATATGATGAAAATCAGATACAGGTTCTTGAGGGATTAGAAGCAGTAAGAAAAAGGCCTGGTATGTATATTGGAAGTACAAGTTTAAGAGGTCTTCATCATTTAGTTTATGAAATAGTTGATAATAGTATCGATGAAGCATTAGCCGGTTATTGTGATAAGATAGAAATTTATATTAACGAAGATAATTCAATTACAGTATGTGATAATGGTAGAGGCATACCAGTAGGGATAAATGCTAAAATGGGAAAATCAAGTGTTGAAGTTATAATGACAATACTGCATGCTGGAGGTAAATTCGGTGGTGGTGGATATAAGGTTTCAGGTGGATTACATGGTGTTGGTGCATCTGTAGTTAATGCTCTTTCAGAAGAATGTACTGTTACTGTAAAAAGGGAAGGTCACATCTGGCAACAAGATTATAGGAGAGGTAAGGTAGTTGAGGAACTTAAACAAATAGGTGATAGTGATGAAACTGGTACAAAGGTATATTTTAAACCAGATTCAGAAATATTTGAAGAATTAGTGTTTGATTTTGAAGTTTTAGCTCAAAGATTAAGAGAGTTAGCCTTTTTAAACAAAGGTATTTATATAAATTTAGTAGATAAAAGAACAGAAAAAGAAGAAATATTTCACTATGAAGGTGGAATTAAATCATTTGTTAGTTACTTAAATAGAAATAAAGTATCTCTTCATGAAGAACCAATGTATGTAGAGGGAATAAGAGACAACATATCTGTTGAAGTAGCATTGCAGTATAATGATGGATACACTGAAAATATTTTTTCATTTGCAAATAATATAGATACAGTTGAAGGTGGAACTCACTTAGTTGGATTTAAAACAGCATTAACTAGAGTATTCAATGATTATGCTAAAAGATTTGGATATATAAAGGAAAATGATAAAAACTTTACAGGCGATGATGTAAGAGAAGGTCTTACAGCTGTAATATCTGTTAAAATTGAAGAACCGCAGTTTGAAGGGCAAACGAAGACAAAGCTAGGAAATAGTGAGGTTAGGGGAATTGTTGATTCAGTTGTAGGTGAAAATATAGGTACATTCTTAGAGGAAAATCCTAATATGGGTAAGATAATAGTAGACAAAGCTTTAATGGCGGCTAGAGCTAGAGATGCAGCTAGAAAAGCAAGAGAATTAACAAGAAAATCAGTATTAGAGAGATCTGCATTACCTGGGAAATTAGCAGATTGTTCTTCAAAGGATCCTAAAGAATGTGAAATTTATATAGTCGAAGGAGATTCAGCCGGTGGATCTGCAAAACAAGGGAGAAATAGAAAATTCCAAGCTATTTTACCATTAAGAGGTAAAATAATAAATGTTGAAAAACAAAGATTAGATAAAATATTAAATTCAGATTCAATAAGAAATATGGTTACTGCATTTGGTGGAGGAATAGGAAAAGATTTTGATGTTGAAAAACTTAGATACAATAGAATTATACTTATGACAGATGCCGATGTTGATGGTGCTCACATAAGAACATTATTGTTAACATTCTTTTATAGATATATGAAAGAATTAATAGAAGAGGGGCATGTGTATATTGCGCAACCTCCATTATTTAAGGTTAACAAAGGTAAAAAAGAAATATACACTTATTCGGATGCTGAACTAGAAAAGGTATTAGAAGAGATTGGTGGAAAAGATAATTCTACTGATATACAAAGATACAAAGGTCTTGGTGAAATGAATGCAAATCAATTATGGGAAACAACAATGGATCCAGAAAATAGAATATTATTAAAAGTAAATATTGAGGATGCAATGCTTGCTGATGAAATGTTTACAATTCTAATGGGTGAAAAAGTTGAACCAAGAAGAGAATTTATAGAACAAAATGCTAAGAATGTTGTCAATTTAGATATTTAAAGCTAAATATGAGGTGAAATACATGGATTTTAATGAAGGAAAAGTTCTATCTGTAGATATTAAAAATGAAATGAAGAAGTGTTATATAGACTATGCAATGAGTGTTATTGTTGGGCGTGCACTGCCAGATGTAAGAGATGGTTTAAAACCAGTACATAGAAGAATACTTTTTTCTATGCAAGAGCTGGGTTTATATCCAGAAAAAGGATATAGAAAATGTGCAAGAATAGTCGGAGACGTTTTAGGTAAGTATCATCCACATGGAGATAGTTCTGTTTATGATGCATTAGTAAGAATGGCTCAAGATTTTTCAATGAGATATATGTTAGTTGATGGTCATGGAAATTTTGGTTCTGTTGACGGTGATGGAGCAGCTGCAATGAGATATACAGAATCAAAAATGAATAAAATTGCTGTTGAAATGTTAAGAGATATTAACAAGAATACAGTTGATTTTATGCCTAATTTTGATGGAGAAGAACAAGAACCAGTAGTATTACCAGCTAGATACCCAAATCTTTTGGTTAATGGTTCATCAGGAATTGCTGTTGGAATGGCAACTAATATTCCACCACATAATTTAGGTGAAATAATAGATGGTACTGTAATGCTTATTGATAATCCTGATGTTACAGTATTAGATCTTATGACTAAAATTAAAGGTCCTGATTTTCCAACTGGAGCTACTATAATGGGTAAATCTGGAATAAGAGCCGCATATGAAACGGGAAGAGGAAAAATAGTTGTAAGAGCAAATGCCGAAATTGAAGAGGAAAATGGAAGACATAAAATAATTGTTACTGAGATACCATATCAAGTAAATAAAGCAAAACTTATAGAAAATATTGCTGATTTGGTAAAAGATAAAAAGATTACTGGAATATCCGATTTGAGAGATGAATCAGATAGAGACGGTATGAGAATTGTAATTGAACTAAAACGGGATGCTAATCCTAATATAGTATTAAACTTGTTATATAAACATACAAAACTTCAAGATACGTTTGGGGTTATTATGTTAGCATTAGTTAATAATGAACCAAAAGTTTTAAATTTAAAACAAATATTAGAAAACTATATAGAATTTCAAAAAGAAGTAATAACAAGAAGAACCATATTTGATTTAAATAAAGCTGAAGCTAGAGCACATATATTAGAAGGTCTAAAAATAGCTTTAGATAATATAGATGAAGTAATAAGTATAATAAGAAATTCTAAGACTGGTGAAATAGCTAAAAATACTTTAATGGAAAGATTTAATTTTTCTGAGAAGCAATGCCAAGCTATATTAGAAATGAAATTAAGAAGATTAACTGGTCTAGAAAGAGATAAAATCGAGGATGAGTATAATGAGTTAATGAAACAAGTAGAGTACTTAAAATCTATTTTAGATAGCGAAGAGAAATTATTAAGTGTAATTAAAGATGAACTTATGGAGATAAAAACTAAGTATTCAGATGAAAGAAGAAGTAAGATTGAAAAAATTCTAAATGAAATTGATATAGAAGATTTAATTCAAGAAGAAGATGTCGTTATAACATTAACTAATTCAGGATACGTAAAGAGAATTTCAGCAGATACCTATTCAGCACAAAAAAGAGGTGGGAAGGGTATTCAAGCCATGACAACAAAGGAAGATGACTTAGTTGAAAATGTAATGATAACATCAACACATTCAGATGTATTATTCTTTACTAATAAGGGAAGAGTATATAAATTAAGAGCTTATGAAATTCCTGATGCTGGAAGACAAGCAAAAGGAACAAATTTAATAAATCTTATAGCAATAGAATCTGATGAAAAAATTCAAACAGTATTAACAGTAACAGATGATAAAAAAGAAGGATTCTTATTCATGGGAACTAAAAAAGGTATAGTAAAGAAAACTCCAATAAGTGAATTTAAGAATTTAAGAAAAAATGGATTGATTGCAATAAGCTTGAAGGATGGAGATGAATTATTAAAAGTCAAGAATACTCATGGAGATGCTAATATTATGGTAATAACTCAAAATGGTTATGCTGTTAAATTTAATGAAAAAAATGTTAGACCTATGGGAAGAACTGCATCAGGAGTTAAAGCTATTAATTTAAAAGATGATGATATAGCAGTATGTATGGATATTGCTGTTGATGGAGAAGAATTATTAGTAATAAGTGAAAATGGATATGGAAAGAGAACCCCTATAACAGCTTATAAGATACAAAATAGAGGTGGAGTAGGATTAATAACTTATAAGATTAGTGAGAAGACAGGAAAACTTGTTGGTGCTACAATATGTAAAGTTGACGATGAATTAATGCTTATAAATTCTAGCGGGGTAGCTATTAGAATTAATGTATCTGATATTTCTGTTACAAGTAGATCTGCAATGGGTGTAACACTAATGAGAACTCATGAAGATGAAAAAGTAGTTGCTATAGCTAAAATATTAAGTAGTTATGATTCTGAAAAGCAATTAATTGAAGGAAATCAGGATGATAATGCGACAGGTGGAGAAGTAGAAGATAACAGTGAAATAAACAATATAGAAGAATAATATTAAATTTATTAATTTAGTATTATCTAAATAAGGCTCTAACAATATAAAAATATGTTAGCGCCTTATTTCTATTTAGGCACATTCAAAAAAATAACAAGTGTCAGTATGCTAATCTATTTTGTATCATACTACGTCAGTATATTCGCCTAATAGTCCACTATGAGGCAAACATACCTCCTTGTCTGATGTAAAATATACATCGCATCTTTGACTTGTTATTCTATTTCACATGCCTTATAAAGGATAATATATAACTAAATTATATAATAATTTAGTTACTATTCAAATAAATAAGAAGTAATATCAGCCTAGAGTATCATAATAAGTAATATTAAAAATAAAGGAGATAAATAGAGATATATGAACTTAAATTAATTTGATGAGAGTATATTATATAAATAAATATAAATTATATGTTAAAATGAAAAACGTCGCTAAGATGCGTCAGAAACTTAAAGGAAACATAAGAAAGATTTTAAAAGAATTTTTCTAAAGTTGTTGACAAGATTGAATCCAAGTGATATACTAAGTGAGTCGCTTGAGTGTGACAACAAAAAACAAAAAGTTACAACGAAAGTTGTAGAAAAGAAAATGGTCTTTGAAAATTGAACAGAATAATATAAATACATTTAAGTAAACCAGCAATTCTTTATTTGAGTAAGCTAAGATTAAACTTTTTATTGAGAGTTTGATCCTGGCTCAGGACGAACG
>Ga0302140_10000186_pt1 | contig 72400 bp, 69 predicted proteins | sample I_Bog_E1_1_FD_202095 | JGI IMG/M metagenome (GOLD analysis project Ga0302140, IMG submission 202095) | Peat permafrost microbial communities from Stordalen Mire near Abisko, Sweden - I_Bog_E1_1 | ecosystem: Environmental > Terrestrial > Soil > Wetlands > Peat | place: Sweden: Abisko, Stordalen... | reverse complement strand
AGTGCCCCTCGCGGTGTCGCGCGCTTTGGGGAAACTTGTATTTCCATCGATCGGTCGCGGGAACAAATACCTTTTCGTCGCCAGGCAGCGCCCCGGCCGGAACTCCTTCGTTTGGCCGAGCCTCTGCGTCCGGGCGGATGATATCGCGATAAGGAGATGAGTGCGTCTCGGGTTCGACGGGCGGTTGGATCCGGGGCAGACCAGTCGCGTTCGCCGCGGTTGCGGGGAGGGCGGTCATCGCGATTTGCATCACCGCCAGTTGCCCTGCCTCGATGCGCACCGATTTATCGACTTCCGTGAAGCTATCCCGCGTGAAACTAACGCTGTAGTCCGCTGGCGTCAGGTCGCGCAGCCGGAAAATGCCGTCGCCGCTCGTCGTCGTCGTTGCCGTTCGCCCGTCCGCCGAATGCAGGCTGACCAGCACACCTCCCAGGCCAGGCCCGGTGTCAATCCTGACGAGACCGCCGACCGCGCCCGAGCCCGGCGCCGTTTCGCGCGGAATCCGCTGCTGTACCGCCTGTGCGTGAGCGATCCCGGCGACCATCGCCAGCAGGATTCCGATCTGACGGATGTGCCCCACTAGAATGTCGGGTTCCGTGGGAAGTCCCAATAGGGCAGCCTCTGGCCGCGAAGCACGATCTGATCGGCCCGAATCCCGGGCGGAGCGGGAAAGGCCGCCGCGCCCGCCGCGGTAACAAAATCATCCTGGTCAACTCCATCGCCGCTCACACCGAGGCCGCCCACCAGCACGCCATTTCGATAAAGCGGGGCGCTGCCGGGGAAGAACACAATGCCGTTCTGATTCGCGTTCGATGGCTGGCTTCCCTGCGTGCACGGGTTCGCCGTGTCCAGCTTATATAAATTGAAAAACGGGCCGGGCTGTGTGTAGTTAATGCCGGGAGGATAAAACGGCTGAGCGTCAAAACCAATCGTGCGATTGGTGACCGCCGTTCCGGCCGGTATTCCCGGCAGATCCGCGGAGCTAATCCCGGAGCCGCTGAAGTAAATCACATTCCTCGCCTTCGCGACCGCAACATCGATGCTGAATACTGTCGAATCCGCCATTCGAAACAGACCAATGATATTTCCATCCAGATCGGATACAGCAATTGCGAACCTCGCGCGCGAGCCATCCGGCAGGCGAATGACCGCGCGCGTCAGATGGGCCTCAGCGATTACCGCCTGAATGATACCGTCCACATCATTCATGCTCAGGCCACCAACGGGACCATCCGAGGGTCCGGCGAGATAGCCTTCCGGAGGTGGGCCCGGGCTGTCGACAGGCCCCACGATGAAGCTTCCATCAGACACGCCGGCGCCACTCCCGCCGGGGCGCGTTTTTTGGGCGACAAACGGAAGGGCAATACCATTGATAACGACGACGCCCGGTGCGGCGGGCGCGGCGCCAAATCCTGCGCCCACGGCTCCCGAGTACGCCGCGAACTCCGCTATCGCCGGCGCATCGCCCGCCACTCCAATTCCGCCCACCAGCACGCCATCCTGAAACAGCGGCACCCCACCGGGATTCACCGCGCTAACATCACTGTCGAGCAAATCCTTCTTTCCCGTGATAATGCCAGGCCCCGGCGAGCTTCCATCGAAGGATGTCGCAGAGGGCAGCGATTGCCCGCTGAGGTAGTTCACATTCAGAGAGCAGCCCCGGTTGGTGTTCTCGATGCCATACAAAGGGCCGTTCGATGTGTAGGCAATGGTTGGCGGGAAATGAATACCGCTGATAAACCGGACTGTGCGCGACGAGAGCGGCGCCTGATCGTTGCTGAAAAAAGCCGCCGTTCGCGCCAGACCGATCGCGACGTCATCTGTCGCGGTCTGCGCACTGAAAGTGCCCGCGACTGTCGCGGGCACTGCGTTCTTGTGATAGACGGCCAGCACGTTGCCCTGGCGATCCGTTACCGCGATCGCCAGAGCTTCCGAGTTCACGGATGACGCAGCCGCGTTAACTACCGACTGGACCGCATCAGCCGTCATAACGGGTGTCGTCTGGCCGAACATTCCGGAGGGTCCGGCCAGAAGCATCAGAACGCCGTATGTCAGACGAAGGCTCCGCATCACAACCCGCCGGCCAGAGCGCCTAAATCGCGCAGGCTTCGCGCAAATGCCTCCGGATTGTACGAGGACGGATTTTCAAATTGTTTATATAAGTCGCCGATCGCCGTCCGGATTTTTGCATCGTTCATGGGCCTTTTCCCTTGTTCGTAACCAATGAAAAGCGAGTTGATGACCATACCTGCCTGTTCAGCCGAGCGTTCTCCCTGAGCGGCGATTCTCTCGGAATCCGCGCAGATTGCGTTGATCAAACCTGCCGAAACCGCGGAATCCGGATTCATCGCGGCCAGATCGCGCGCCAACGTGTCGGCCGTGGCGGCGGCCTGCCCGGCTGCGGCTGAGATCTGTCGCCGGTCCGCCTGCGGATCGCTCACCAGTTGATTGACCTTCGCGACCTCAACATCCAGTCGCCGCGCGGCCGCTCCGTCCAGCTGTTTCGCTATCAGGTCCAGAACGGCAAACCGGGAAGCATTGAAAGGCGGACTACCCGCCTTGCGCCCGGCATAGCCGCGCTCCTGCCGCCAGCTGTCCTTGGCGGCTGTGAGACTGTGATGGCAGGCGAAACAATCCAGATCCGCATATTGGGGCCAGATCTGGGCGGCGTCGCGTCCGATGCGGCGCATCCATTCGCGAAGTTGAACAGCTTGCCCCACAGCCAGACCTTTGGCGACGGCCGACGCGTCACTCGCCCCCGCTTCTTTCCAGTGGGGAGGCATGACGGCGGAGAATGACTCAATTTCAAAATAAAGATCAGGATGCCCGGCGGCGATCATTTCGTGATCCACGGACTTCGCATCGTCGCCGAGATGGCATGACAGGCACTTCTCATTGCGGCGGATCAGATCGCGCGTATCATAGAGTCCGAGCGCAACTGATTTGGCGTAGCTTCCATCGTTTGCCGTGTGGGGGCCAAGCCAGTTCGATGCGGCGCCGTGGCAATTCTCGCAGCTCACGCCATCGTTGATGTCAAAGGTTCGGGCTTTCTGATCGTCCGGAACATCCAGAGTGTGGCAACCGATGCACCTCGATGAAGTCGCGGCATTGATGTTCAGGTTATGTGCCATGCGCTTGCCAGGATCGCCTGTCAGCGCGGAAAACGCCCGCGAATGTTTATCCTGAACCGCCCAGGTGGTGTATTCGTTCTGGAGAACAGAATTGTCCGAGCGCGGCTGCACTGCACCGTGACAGCTTGCGGAGCTGCAGGATCCAGGTCCGGTGTACCTGGGTTGTTGTGCACTCGCGCTCCCCGGGAAAAGCAGCGGCGTCAGGGCGAATGCGGCCAATTCAAAAGCCACCCGCGAAATGCGGAACTGCCGCGCTCGATGCGTGATTTTCAAGCGATGACGCACTTCCATGGCGCAACCGGGATCCGTCCGAATACAGCCCGTCCTGGGAGAAGAAACATGATGCAACAGCCATTGTACTCATCCAGGCGCCCATCGAAAACGCTGAGTAGTGTCCTGATTGGAATTTCCTCGGGAATCATTGAACGCCTTCAGCGGAACCCTCCACTTCCATGCGAGTGGTCCAAAAGTGCTCCAGGACTCCAAATGCTGATCGAAACGAGTTCCACGCTGAGCGAAAGCGGGTGTGCTGAATTGGTGTAAGCCATACACGCAGGAGGCCCGGGGTTCGAGTCCCTGCGCGCCCACCACTTTTTTCATAGTTTCTCGGCGTCCGTTCTTTCGAGCAGGAGACGAATTTTTCGGCCCAGCGAGTCGCCCGAAAACGGCTTCTGCAGAATAGCGCTCCCGTCGGGCGGGGAAATCGAATCGGTCGAGCTGTCCGAATCCGAATAGCCAGCCACAAACAGAACGCGCAGCCCAGGGCGCATGCCGCGCAGCAAGTGGACCAGTTTCGTCGCCGCCGGTCCTTCGGTTGTCTTTGCCGTGATCAGCACGTCGAAAGTATCCCGGCCGCGGGCGATACGTTCCGCCTCGCTCGCATTGCCGGCAGTCAGCACGCGAAAACCCTGGCGCTCCAGCATGTCGCGGCTGAGTTCGCGAATCAACGGCTCTTCTTCCACCAGCAGGACGGTGGCGACAGCATTCACACCGCGTTTCTGCGCCGAACTGAGTCCGGAAGCCAGGGGCAAATACAACGAATAGCAAACGCCGGACCCTGCCCCTGATCCATCGGGAAGCGGCTCGATAGCGGCGGTCATCATCCCCCCATACTGCGCCAGAATGGCCTCGGTTGTTGCCATCCCGATCCACGGCCGCAGTTCACCGTCCTGGCCGCCCATACCTGTGACAACACAATGCACGGCGAGAGCGACAAACGGCCCAACGGTTTCAATCGGTCCGGTCGTCCCGATGTTTGTCGAGAGCACAATCTGTTTTGTGCCCGCGCCGAACTCACGTGCGTGAATGACGAAGCTGGTGATGACTTGCTTCAGGTGGCCGGGATCCACCGTCACAGGCGTCGGCATTTCCGTGAGTGACAGCGTCAGCGAGTTTTCCGGATACAGGTTTCTAACGAAGTCATTCACGTCGATCAGCGCCGAATAGGTATGATTTGTCTGCCGCTGGCTGAAATCCAGAATCTGGCGGGTGAGCGCCGCGGCATTGTGCACGGAACGGCCGACGGCATCGAGACCGGGACGCACCGGGCTATCCGCGGGAAGAACCTCGAGCACCTGCTGGAGTCCGTTCACGATGCCGATGCCGATACTGCGGAAATCCCGCGCAATGCCGCCTGCCAGCCGGCCGAGAGCTTCCATGTGCTGCGCCTGACGAAGCTGTTGCTGAAGCCGAATTTGCCCGGTGACGTCGGTTAGGGTGCCTTCGTAATAAAGAACGTCGCCATTCTCGGCACGCACCACACGCGCATTTTCCCTGACCGTGATAATGCGATGGTCGCGGGTGCGCAGCTGAAACTCGACATTGGCATAGCTCCCATCGCGCTCCAGCCTGTCGCGCAGACGCTGGTGGAGGTCGGGGTCGACGAAGGTCTCGCGCACCACGCCCGGGACGCTCAGCTCTTCCTGGCTCGAAAATCCCAGCATGCGAAGCAGCTCGGGATTCGCGGCCAGAATCCGGCCGTCCGGCGAGGTTTGATAGACGCCTTCGAGAAGATTCTCGAACAACTCGCGGTATTTTCGTTCGGACTGGCGCAGAGCCTGCTCGGCCTTCTTGCGTTCGGTGATATCCGTCATCATGGTGAGCACGCGGGCGTCGCTTTGGCCGGATTGATTGCTGGATTGATACAGGCTTGAGCAGGCCAGCACCCACACCTCGGCGCCATCGGAGCGTCGCAGTCTGCGGTCCCATTGATCCCTGACCCCGACGCGGGGGTTCCGCAGCCGTATGCGTTCCACGGGAAGATCTTCGGGAAAAACAAAATCTTCCAGCCGGTGGCCCGTGATCCGGTCCATCGGGCGACCCAGAATCTCGGCCATGCGCGGATTGACGTAGCCCACGACCTCATCGCGATCGAGCATCCAGATGCCTTCGCCGGCGGTTTCGACAAGATGCCGCTGCCAGTCCTCGCCTTTCGCGGCACGATCTCCGACGATTCGCAGCCGGCGGCTGTAGGCGCAGAGCGCAATGGCTTCGGCCAGGTAGAGAAGGCAGTGAATCCAGACACTCTGGCGATCCGCGCCGGGCAGCGCGGAGTCGTGAGCGTACCAGACCGTAGTGAGCGCGGCGGCAGTGAGCGCCGGTCCGAACCCCGCCCGCCAAATACAGACAATGACCGCGGCCATGCCGCATAACGGGATGGAAATCCGAAGGCCTGTCCAAAGCTGCGCGCGGAAGTGCAGCGCATAGACGAACGCCGACACAGCTATGGCGAAGGAATAACCGGCCCAGGCGGAAGCTGTCAGTTTCTTATCTGTTGTCGGCATGAGAAGAAAGCGAAGGCGGCGCTGCGGGCGTCAGTCTGGAAATCAGTACGCCCGAAACAACGACGACGACAGCGCCAATCACGTTATACCAGAGAAACGCGATGTTCGTGAATCGGCCGATCGCGATGACGGTGGCCTCGCCGATCAGCAGAGCCCAGAAAGCCGAGCCGCCCCTGACGCGGCTGAAAAAGAAGCCCAGCGTAAAGGTTCCGAGCAGCACGCCATAGACATACGACCCGACCTGATTGACCGCCTCAATGAGCGAGCCAAGGTGTCTGGCGTATTGTGCGAAGGCCACGGCCCACACGCCCCAGAGCGCGGTGAAAACGCGCGACGCTATCAGGTAGTGATAGTCGGAAGCGTGCGGTTTGAAATGGCGGCGGTAAATATCCATCACGCTGACCGCGGCGAGCGAATTGAGCTCGCCGGAACTTGACGACATAGTCGCGGTGAAGATCACCGCGATGACCAGACCGATAAAACCGATAGGAAAATACTTCGTCACGAACGAGAGGAAGATGTAGTTGGTGTCGCTGAAGCCGCTCTGGCCGTCGGTTTTCTGGTAGAGGCGAATGCCGGCGGAGCGCGCGGCATCGGCATCGCGCTGCGCCACCTGGTAGTCTGTTTTCGCATGGCTCATGGCCGCGCTGTCGCCTGCTTTGCGGGCGGCGTTGAGCGAGTTGGCGGCCTGCATCCGCCTCGAAAACGCGTCATCGAACTGCGTCTGAATCCGCGTGTAGCCCGGCTGCTTCGCCAGTTCCGTCATGGCGACCCGCTGGAACAGCAGCGGCGGCTGATTGAACAGATAGAACACGAAAACCATGGCGCCCACGAAGAGAATAAAAAACTGCATGGGCACCTTCGCCATCGCGTTGAACAGCAGGCTGAGGCGGCTCTGAGCGATCGACTTGCCGGTGAGGAAGCGCTGCACCTGCGACTGATCGCAGCCGAAATAGCCGAGGAACAGAAACGTACCGCCAAACAGTCCGCTCCATACGTTGTAGCGATTATTCGGATCGAACTTCAGATCCACCACGTTGAGCTTGCCGACGGAGCCGGCGAGATAGACGGCATCGGCGAAGCTCACGTTGTGCGGCATGAGCGAGATGACCGTGATCAGGGCCAGGATGAGGCCGGAGAAGATGACGCTCATCTGCAGTACGTCGGTCCACGTGACGGCGGGGATACCGCCCGTGGTGGTGTAGAGCACACAGACGAGGCCGATGATGACGATAGTGACGGTATCGTGCCAGCCAAAGATGGCGCTCATGACGATGGCCGGCGCATAGATGGCGATTCCCGCAGCCATACCTCGTGAGATGAGAAAGACGATGGAAGTGAGCGCGCGCGTCTTGGCGTCGAAGCGCCGCTCCAGATATTCGTAAGCGGTGTAGACGCCGGCTCTGTGAAAGATGGGGACGGCGGTGGAGGCGAGGATGACCATCGCGACCGGCAGGCCGAAATAGAATTGCACGAAGCGCATGCCATCCACATAGGCCTGGCCGGTGGTGGCGATGAAGGTGATGGCGCTGATCTGCGTGGCCATGATGGAAAGGCCGACGGCGTACCAGGGCATGGTTTTGCTGGCGAGCAGATAATCGTTTACGTTCCTGCGATTGCGGCGGCCGCGCCACAGCCCGAACGAGGGCACGCCGATCATGGCCAGCACCATGACAACCCAATCGATATGGCTCATGCAAAATACCGGGTGAAGCCGTAGAAGAGCACGATCAGGAAGACCAGCCAGACGATTGCAGCGATATAGATGTTGCGCCAGGAGCCGAAAATGGGCGGCGGTTCGGGATCATAGGCGGCATCGGGCAGTTTAAATTTCATTCCGCGGTTAATTCTCCGCGAAGAACGGTGACGGCCTGGCCGGAAAGAAAAACGCGGTCCGCGACGGGCCGCACTTTTACGATTCCGCCGCGTGGCGACGCCTGGTAGCCGGTCATTTCCGTCTTGCCGATTCGTCCAGCCCAATACGGCGCGAGCGCGCAGTGCGCGGAGCCTGTGACGGGGTCCTCATCGATGCCGGAACCGGGGGCGAAGAAGCGCGAAACCAAGTCGTAGTGGTGGGTGTTGGCGGGGTCTGCGAGCGCCGTCACGATGATGCCGCGCACGGGAAGCTGACGCAGCAGGTGATGATTCGGCTTGAGCGCGCGAACGGTGGCCTCGTCGGCGACCTCCGCCAGATAGTCGAACTTGCTGCGTCCAATGGACTGGATTTCGCAACCCAGCGCTTCCGCCAGATGCTCGGGCGGGTCGGCCGGTTCCACGAAGGTGGCGGGGAAATCCATTTCGATCCAGTTGCCGAGCTTATTGCAGACGAGGACGCCGCTTTTGGTATGAAAGCGCGCTTCGGCGTGGGGCGCGAGGCGACCCGATTCCCAGAGGACGTGGGCGCTGGCGAGCGTGGCGTGGCCGCACAGCGCGATTTCGACGGTGGGAGTGAACCAGCGGAGTTGGAAGGCGCCGTGATCGGCTGCGTCGGGGACGAGAAAAGCCGTCTCCGAGAGGTTCATTTCCATGGCGACGTTGGCCATCCATTTTTCCTCGCGAGGGGCTTTGAGGATGCAGATAGCCGCGGGATTGCCCTTGAACGGGACCGCAGTGAAAGCGTCGACCTGAGTGATTTCGACTGGCATCTTTAGATTATGTCCGATCCTGGCGAAGATGGCGGAGGTAAAAGCAAAAACGAAAAAACAAAGCCAATTTGTTGGCTAAGTCGTTTGGATGCAGCGCCGCGCAAATTGGGTTCCGCCGGTTTGGGGCTGAAAGCCGAAATCCGGGCATACTCTCTCCTCACCTGAAAACTAACACGCGAGGACCAGGCCAAAGAGACATGTTTTTTGTAAGTTACTGAAACAGCGGCAAATCGAGGTGCAAGATCGATTGGAACGCCAATTCACACCAGCCGCACCGGCCCCGGATACCGAGCAACAATCGCGTCCGTTGTGAGCAGCGTGATTCCCTCGGTGATCGACTGAGCGATCAGTAGTCGGTCAAAAGGATCTTTATGAATCGCAGGCAATCCATCGACGGCCACCGTGTGCTCCCCCGTGATCGCGAGTTCCTCATAATCGTTATCGATGAGACTGCGCCGCAGCACTCTCGCGTCCACCTGAAAATCGTCCCGCCCCAGGCTGCGCTTGATCGCAATCTCCCACAGGCTCGCCGGGCTATAGATCAGTTGGTTGCGCGCATCGCTCAGCAGTGTACGGGCCGCGACCGGCAACCGCCCAGGCTGACCGGCCGCCCACAGCAGAAGATGAGTATCCAGCAGAATCCTCATCCGCGTCCGTAGAACAATTCTTCAATCTCACCGCTGCCCATGCGGTCGAAATCGTCCGGGACGTTGATCTGGCCTTCGAGGAAACCAAGGCGGCGGACCTCTCCGGCGACCGGAGCGTCCAGCGCCATGACCTTCACCAGCGGCTTTCCGGCCTTGGCGATGATGAACGGCTCGCCCGCCGCGGCCTGTTCGACCAGCCGCGAGAGATGGGTCTTCGCTTCGTGGATGTTGATGGTGTTCATGAACTAAGTCCTATGGACCAAGTCTATTATAACTGAGACTATCGTCCTACATCCGTTACTTGCCGGCGGGGGTTGCGGCTGGTGGGGGCTTGGGGGCCGCGACCGGAGGTTTCGGCATGATGCCGGACATGAGATCGGCCAGCGGCACGGCGGTGTAGTCGTCCGGAACGAGAAAAGCCGAATCGGGAACCGGCGCGGTGGAGATGGACGTCAGCTCTTCGTTGATTTCCATGATCGGTGCATTGGGGTCCGCCGTGGAGGCGCCGCCAGCCGCGGGCGTGCGCGGGGCCATCATCGCCAGAATCGGCATGGCGACTTCCGCATGCATGCGCAGGGTAACGGAGTGCGCGTCCGTGACTTCCTTCGCGTAGATAGCCAGGCTATCGGCAATGCCGGGGAACTGGCTCAGCATTTTCTCCACCGATTCGGCCGGATTCATGCCGCCCAGAGTCATGAAACCGGACGCCACAAATTCCTGTAACGCCGGATTGCGAGCAACCTCCTCCGGCGTCGCGCGCCAGAGCTGCAGAACGATTTTCATGACGGGACTCAGCGGCGCACCCTGCCCGAGCGGAATGCCCAGAGCGAGCACAATTTCATGTTCGTCGGCCTGAATTCCCTGGATCTGGGCGGTACGGCCGGTGGTTCTGGAATCGACCGTCAACTTGATGGATGACATCAGCCCCGCCATGCCGGCGGGCAGTTTCGGCATCGCGGCGGCAAGCTGATCCGCATACTGACTCACCGAAACGGTGATGTAGTGCTTGTTGGCGGGGTCGAGCAGGGTCAGCTTGTCGTTCGGAAGATCTGCAATGACGTCGAGCAGGGCGGTTGTCGCGTAGAACTTCGTCCCTTTGACTATGATTTTCCGCCCGGACGGCGAGCTGAGGATGTGCGAAGCGTTCAGCATTTGCGTCATCGCCGAGGGCAGGGACGGGCTCAGCGTGTTTTCGGTCTTATAGGTCAGCGTCACGTCGGCCGTGAGCAGCGAAGGGATCAAAAGGATACAGCTCAGGGCGATGGCGCGGTAAGACATGGGTGGACTCCGCAACAAGCTTAGCGCAAACGATGGTTCAGGTTGTTAAACTGAGGAGCGCTAAACTAGGGAGCGTTCGCCCAGGCAAATGTCGCGTCAAACTCAGAGTTCAATATTGTTCGCCGCGGTCATACTGTTCGGTGTCCTGGCCATGGTGACGCTGGTGCCCTGGTCCAATCACATGGTGAGCGATCTGGGCTATCATACGCTCTGTCCGTTTGCGCCGTGGAGTACGCTCACGCTGCTGTTTCTGGGCTGGCTGGCATGGACAGTGCGCGGCTATATCAATCAGCAGGACAATCCGCGACAGGACAATCCGCAGCAGCAGAAGTGAGGATCGAAACATGGAAGACTGCACGCTTCACCCCAGTATGAAATCGGTTATGTTGGCGTATGTGCTCGCCTTCATCGTCGCGCTGGCGGGAATGTGGGGCGTCTATCAGTATTCCGACGGCCATCCCGACATGCCCGACTGGGTTTATCTGCTGCCGCTGATCCTGCTGCTTCCGCCGCTGAATATGCAACTCAAGCGGCGCGTGGTGACGCTGCGATTTCATGACGACCATCTGACGCTGGAGAGCGGTTTTCTTTCACGGACGCGGCGTACGGTAGATATGGCGAAGATCCAGGATGTGACAGTGCGGCAGAGTTTCGGACAGCGCCTGATGAATACCGGGGATATTGTGCTGGAGAGCGCGGGGGAGAGCGGTGCGATGGGAATCCGCAATCTGGACCGGCCGCGGGAAATTGCCGACGGGATTCTGAGCAGTTCGAAGAAATCGCAGCGGACGATTTAAGGCATCTTTTCCATACACGTCATGCGCTCGATGCCGCACTCCGTAGCGCCGACACCATCAGCCGGAACAGCACTTCCACGTTGACTCTGGCCCGCACCGCTTTGCCTGCGATGGTGGCCGGTCTGAACTTCCATTGCCGAACCGCTTCGATGGCTTTTTGTTCCAGGCCGAGGCCCAGGCCCTTAGTCACTGCGATGTTGCTGGCGGTACCGTCGGTTTCCACGACGAGGGTCAGGATGACTTTACCGTTGAGTTGTGCTTTGCGGGCTTCATCGGTGTATTCCGCCGCGGGACGAAATATCGGCTCCGGCGGCGTCATGGCTTTGGCTGTCGTATAGATCGGGTCCCCTTTGCCTGCGCCCGTGCCTCCACCGTTTCCACCACCATTTCCGCCGCCGATCCCACCACCGCTACCCGGACCGAAGCCGGTTCCACTACCACTGCCCCAGCCGATGCCATTTCCAAAATTGCCGGCGGCGCCGATCAGGCCGGCCAGCGGATCGCCGTAGTGCGCGTTGGGGTCCGTGGTTCCGACCCACTCGGGCGGGATGTAGAGTTGCGGGGTGACGGCGAGCGGCGGCCTTTCAGGCGGGGGCGGGGGAGTGTAGTGCCGCATGATCGGTTTGGGCAGGGCCGTGGCCATGGGCGCTTTGAGGGCGCTGCTGACACCACCACCACCGCCGCCGTGTTGTGGTTTCACGATCTCCACCGGATGAGCAACCGGCGGCGGCGCAACCAGCATGGTGATCCGCGTGACCAGCTGAACGGCCGGAGGGCTGGTGCTGATGGACCACGCCAGACACACCACGCCGATGTGCAGCAGTACCGACAGAACGCCGGAATTGCCATTGACGCGATAGAGCCCCCAAAGCGCGTGTCCCGGCAAGTCGCTTTCCGCGACCGGCTTCGAGGTCAATTCGAGCGGCGGCAGCTTTTCCGGATGCAGCGTTTCAAGGATATTCGCGAAGATGGTTCGGTACCAGGGCAGGCTGGTATCAGGGGCGAGCAGACGATCCAGGTGATCGCTCGTCTGAAAAGCTCCGAGTTCTGCGACCATGGCAGGTACCTCCTCGATAACTTCGCTTCTGTATGCTGAACAACAGCACGGCGACGGCCAAGGGCGGAAGCGTCGCGGGATGAGTGCGATACGCGGCATCGCAGCCATCGTCCGGCTGCGCGCCGGTGCGCCAAGCCGCGCATTTCACGCATAGCCGCGCATATTAACTCTGGTTAGGTACTGGATAGTCAACGTTCGCAGATCCACCATCGGCCAACTGGCGGAGAGTCACAAACCGGGGTATACAGGAAGAAGTGATGTCCATGAATCCTGCAATGACAGATGAGAACGCGGCCAATCCGGCCAACGATAAGAGTAGTCGCCAGGAAGAACGCAACCCCGCCGATTGCGTTGTGGAACTGACCTGGAAATCCGACACCGGCGAGAAGCTGTTCGAACACTGCCGTGCCGTCGATATCACGGAAAACGGCGTGGCGGTGGAGTGTCCGGAAGCGCTGCCGCTCATGTCCAACGTGATCATCTGGGCGCCGGTTTTTCACGTGGCCGCTCTGGCGCAGGTGCGTCATTGCACGTGGCAGGGAAGCATCTACATTCTGGGGCTGAAGTTTCTGGCGCGCACCACGACGGTGCAGAACGATCCTTACGCGGCGGACCATTACGAACTGCTGCGGCTAAGTCCCGGCGCGGAGCCGGAAGCGGTGGAGCGGGTATACCGCAGGCTGGCGAAGCGCTTCCATCCGGATAATCCGGAGACTGGCGACGCCGAGACCTTTCTGCGAATCGCCGAGGCGTACCGGGTGCTCTCCGATCCGCAAAAGCGTCTGGATTACGATGCCGAGCGCATCGCGGGGCGTACCAGTCCGCGCTTCCAGTTCCGCTCGGCGGAGTTTTTTTCCGGTGTACTGGGCGAGCAGAACCGCAGGCTGGCGATTCTCTGCCTGCTTTATCGCAAGCGAACCAGTAACTATGAATTCCCCGGCCTGTCGCTGTACGATCTGGAGCAGCTGACGGGATGTACGCAGGGCGAATTGGGTTTTTCCATCTGGTACAACTGCGAAAAGGGCTTCGCCCGCGCCAGCGACCGCGACTATTGCCTGACGGCTGAAGGCGTGGATTTCGTGGAGAAGAAACTGGCGGAGGATCGCGGCGAGTTGCTGGCGATTGCCGCGGGTACCACGCCGCCGCTTCCCTCGCTCACGGAGTTGTTCGCACTGGGCGAACGCCTGCCCACTTAATAGCCGGCGTTGCGATATGCTGGGCCGATGCGACGGATCGTTTTATTGGCGTGCGTGATGGCGCAGCTCTGTTTTGCGGCGCAGCCCGTGATTTTCGATACCGACATGGGCAATGATATCGACGATGCGCTAGCGCTCGCCATGTTGCACGCGCTGACGGATCGCGGCGAATGCGAACTGATTGGCGTCACGCTCACGAATTCGAATCCGGCGGCGATGCGCTATGTCCAGATGGTCAATATGTTCTATGGGCGGCTTGACCTGCCGACGGGCGCGGCGACAAAGGACCTCAACGGCGGCGATGGCGACGGTTACATGGCAGCCACTATACGGACTATGCGCTATGTCAGGGACGGCCCTTTCGATTTCGCGCCCGATCTGTTGCGCAGCCTTCTGCAAAACGCAACGGAGAAAGTAGTCATTATCCAGACCGGCTTCAGTACAAACCTGGCGGCGCTGCTCAATACACCGAAAGATATCGCGCTGGTTCGGGAGAAGGTGGCGCTGGTGGTTGCGATGGCCGGTAATTTTGCCGATGGCGCACCTGAATACAACGTGAAAGTGGATGCGGCTTCCGCGAAGGCTGTCTTTGAGCGCTGGCCCACGCCGATTGTGTTCAGCGGTTTTGAGATTGGGCGCGATTTACCGTATCCGGCGACGAGCATCGAGCATGATTTCGGATACGCATCGCCGCATCCGGTGGCGGAATCGTACAAGGCCTATAAGAAGATGCCGTATGACAGGCCGGCGTGGGATCTGACGGCGGTGCTGGAAGCGGTGCGGCCATCGCGATACTTTGGGCGTTCGGAAAAAGGCACCGTGGCGGTGAGCGCGGATGGTGTGACGCACTTCACAGCGGGGCGTGGGGACCGGCAGTATTTGCGGCTGGATCCGGCGAGGCGCGCCGAAATTCTATCGGTGATGGAATTGCTGGCGAGCGAGCCGCCTGCCCCCCGCTTTAAATTTACCGAATGACGCGCGGCTGGGCGCGTCTCGATGGAATCGATCTGCTGCGTGGCCTTGCCATTTTCCTCGTGCTGATGAATCACGTCAACATGCGACTGGCGATCGCGCGGGTGCCTTACACGCGTGGGATGCCCGACCAGCTGGTGCAGTCGCTTTTCTGGAGCGGGCAACTCGGCGTGCAAGTCTTTTTCGCCGTCTCCGGATTTCTTATCACCTCGACGGCACTGCGGCGCTGGGGCACGTTGTCGAAGGTCGGTATTCGCGATTTCTATCGGCTGCGGTTCGCGCGAATCGCGCCGCTGCTTCTGCTTTTGCTCGCGGTGCTCAGTGCGTTGCATTTCGCCGGGCTGCGGGATTTCATCGTGCAACGGAAGACGGGCGGACTCGGGCGCGCTTTGCTCGCGGCGCTCACATTCCACATCAACCTGCTCGAAGCGCGTCGCGGATACCTGCCCGCGAACTGGGATATACTCTGGTCGCTCTCGGTGGAAGAGACGTTCTATTTTTTCTTTCCGCTGATCTGCCGCGTGTTTCGTGGCGGCAAATGGCTGATCGGGCTTCTGCTGGCCTTCGTCGTGATGGGGCCGTTTGGCCGTACGGTGCTCGCGCAGAACGGTGTCTGGAAAGAGTACTCGTATCTGGGCGGAATGGATGCGATCGCGCTGGGTTGTCTCACCGCTCTTCTTGTCGCGCGAATTCGTTTCAGTCAATCGGCGCTGCGGATTTTCTGCGGGGCTGGTTCGGTGCTGGTGGTGTTCAGCATCTGCTTTTCGATTCAGGCGGATCAATGGGGGCTCGAACGCACGGGCCTGGAGATGAGTGTGATCGCCATCGGCGCATGCATGATCGTGATCGCCGCCGCGCAATCGCAATGGCGGAGTCCGAAACTCCTCAGGCCGCTGCTGATGGCCGGACAGCGCAGCTACGAAGTCTATCTGACGCACATGTTCGCCGTCTTTGCCTTTTTCGATTGGTTTGTCGCGCGCGGCAAACCGATGGCCGCGGTGCCTGCGTTGTTCGTGGTGGTGATCCTGGCGGCGGTTGCATTGGGCGAGGGCGTCGGACGATTCTATTCGGAACCGATGAACCAATATCTGCGGGCGCATTGTACACTCGGGAATTCTGACAGAGAACACGGAAACAGAGTCCGCGCCCGCGCATAACGCACCCTGGCTCTTCGGGGTAGTGGTGCTTCCGTACGGCTTCACGAGTTCGGTAACGGTTATTCTGATGCCGTATTTGCTCAGGAAGTACGGCATGCCGGTAGATCGGATTGCCGGTGTTGTGGGAGCGGCTATTTTTACCATGGCGTGGGCGTTTCTATGGTCGCCATTAGCCGATACGGGCCTGCGCAGGCGGTCGTGGGTGATCGTTTCCGCGATCTGCTCGGGAGTCGCTGCCGCTGCCGCGATTCTGGGCGTCCACGATTCTCCGGTTATACTCACGGCGTTACTGGTCCTGACGAATGCATTCTCAGGCCTGTTGAGTTCGGCGTGTGGCGCCTTGCTTACGGCGATGCCGGAATCGTTGCGTGGCCGTTCCGCGGGGTGGTATCAGGCCGGTAATACCGGTGGAGCTGCGATTGGCGGAGGGGCGGTGATCTGGCTGGCCGACCACGCGTCGCTTGCAGTAGTAGCGATGGCGACACTGGCGGCCATGGCTTTGCCTGCCCTGTTAGCGCTGTTGTTCATAGAACCCGCGCCTGTGCAGAGGGCGATTTTCCCGCAACTGAAAGGCATGGCTTACGATCTGCGCGAATTGCTGCGCTCCGGCCGCACCTGGCTCGGTCTGATATTTTTTCTGTCTCCCGTAGGCACGGCCGCGATCCAGAATCTGATTTCCGGCGTCGGCCAGGATTATCACGCATCCGGCAATGAAGTGGCGCTTGTGACGGGTCTTGCGAGCGGATTACTGGCCGTCTTCGGTTGTTATATCGGCGGCTTCGTGGCCGACAAGATGAATCGCATGGTGGCCTACGCGCTAGCGGGCGGGTTCGCGGCGATCTTCGGCGTCTGGCTCGCTCTTGGACCGGCGAACGCCTTCACTTACGCTGCGGGCTATTCCGGTTACTCCATAGCCGCCGGATTCGCTTACGCGGTCTACACGGCGCTGCTGCTCGATGTTGTCGGCAAGACGAAACATGCGGCGGCGTTCGCATATTCGACGCTCAATGCGTCGGGCAATGCGTCGATCGCCTATATGACCTGGGTGGATGGCCTCGGTTACAAGCACTGGGGCGCGCGCGGACTCATGGCTACCGATGCGGTTGCGAATGGCGGGTTCATGGTGGTGCTGCTCCTGGTAGCCGCGTTTGCCGGGCATCACTGGCATCACAAGCGCGAAGCGTCGTAACTACTTCCGGAGTTTCGTACCCCAAACAGCGCCGCGTTTGATCCACTCAGTGAGCACGCCGATTTCTTTCCGCGACAGCTTCGGACCCGGCGGCATCTGCAGTTCGCCTTCGTGACGAAGCGTGGCGATCAGCAGGCTTTGATCCGGCCTGCCGGGCACAAGCGCGGGTCCGTAGGTGCCGCCGGAGAGCAGGCTCTCGCCGTCGAGGAACGATATGTTCGCGTTCTTCAGTTCTTCGTTGTGACACGGCAGGCAGCGCTTTTCGAGGATCGGCGCGACGCGCTCATCGAAGAAACGAATATCCTTTTGTTGAGAAAACGCCGGGATCGCAATGAGCAGCAGACTGAGTACAGTGCGCACTACTGCTTCATGCCAACGCCGAACTGATTGCCGACGCGGACGACCTTGCCGTTCGAGATCACGACATCCAGCAGCTTCTCGCTCTGCACCTGGCGGCCGACTTCATCGGTGAGCGTGGCGACGACTTTCTTCGTAGCGACGTCGATCACTTCGCCGGTGGAGGAATAAGCGAAGCGGCCATCGAGACTCATGCTGATCCAGCCGACGCAATCGCGCATTTTGAGGTCGGTGACCTGCTTTGGCGGCATGACCGTGTTGTCGAAGATGTGGATGGCGCTGTTGTGGCAATCGGCCAGCCAGAGTTCCTTTTCGTCATGCGTGAGCGCGATGCCGTGAGCGGGGCAGCCGTGGCGTTTGACATCGCCCTTTTCGAAGCCTGTCACTTCCACGTGATAGAGCATCTTGCCGGTGTGCAGATCGCCGATTTCGAAGCCGAGGAGATTATTGACATTGACGTAAACCAGCGAGTCGGCGCCATTCACCGTGAAGGGGCGAATGACGTCGGCGAAGGGGCCGACAGTGCTGGTCACGGTATTCGTTTTGGTATCAGCGACGGAGAGGACGTTCGATTTCAGCCCGCCGAGATAGACGTGCTGGCCGTCGGCGGAATAGATGGTGTTGTGCGAACCGGATTTGGTTTCGATAGTGGCGACGACCGCACCAGTGGCGGCGTTGACGACGTGCCAGTCGGGGCCTTCGAGTTGCGGGACGTAGAGAGTTTTGCCGTCGGGCGAGATGGCCATGCGATCGCAGCCGCCTTCGTAGGTCTTATCCCAGATCGTTCTGCCCGTCACTGCGTCAACGGCAATCATGTGGTTGAGCGACGTGACGTAGATGCGGCCCGTTTGCGCGCTGGCGGCAATACCTTTGACGTTTTCGGGCTCTTTGCCTTCGGACGTCTTCCACGTCGGGATGCGCTTCACGAACTTGTAGCCGTGATCGATATCGAAGACCAGAATGCCGACGCCGCCGTATTCGACATAGTTGCGCGTGCCGGGGCTGGCGACATAGAGATAGTGCTGCTCCGCTGCGGCAGGCAGGCGGGGCGCGATAGATACGGAGAGCGCAATGGTGAGAAGGACGGCGGCGGAGATCGGAAGCTTCATAGTGGACCCGTGGGAAACATGGGTCATTATATGCAATGCGAGGCGTGAGCGATAGACTGGAGAGTCTTTATGGCAGACTTTATTGGAGCAATCGATCAGGGAACCACCAGCACGCGGTTTCTGGTTTTCGATCGCGCCGGGCACATCGTTGCCTCGGCGCAGAAAGAGCACGAGCAGATTTATCCGCGGGCCGGGTGGGTGGAACACGATCCGGATGAGATCTGGCTGCGTACGCGCGAGGTGATCGCCGCAGCGATGGAGCAGCGCGGCTTGCGGCCTGAGCATTTGGCTGCGATTGGCATTACCAATCAGCGCGAGACCACGGTGCTGTGGAATCGCAGGACGGGCAGGCCCGCGGGCAACGCCATCGTGTGGCAGGATACGCGCGTGGCGGACTACATTCCGGAACTCGCGCGCGAAGGTGGCGCCGATCGGTTTCGCGTGAAGACCGGGCTGCCGCTGGCGACCTATTTCAGTGCCTTGAAAATTCGCTGGCTGCTGGAACACGTCCCCGGCCTGCGCGAACAGGCGGAGGCGGGTGAGCTTGCGTTCGGCACCATCGATACGTTTCTGCTGTGGCGCCTGACTGGTGGTCTGCATCTGACGGATTCGACGAATGCGAGCCGCACACAGCTCATGGATCTGAAGACGCTCGATTGGGACGAAGACCTGCTGCGAGCGTTCGGCATCCCGCGCGCGATTCTGCCGGAGATCCGATCCAGCTGCGAGGTTTATGGCGAAGCGAAGCTGGATGCGGTGCGCGGCGTTCCCGTGGCGGGAATACTGGGCGATCAGCAGGCGGCGCTGGTGGGGCAAACCTGCTTCAATGCGGGCGAGGCGAAGAATACGTACGGAACGGGCTGTTTTCTGCTGATGAATACGGGTGGCGATATTGTGCAGTCGCAGCACGGCCTGCTCACCACCGTGGCGTTTCAGTTCGAAGGGCAGCCTGCGTCTTATGCGCTCGAAGGCAGCGTTGCGATCACAGGCGCGCTGGTGCAGTGGCTGCGGGATAACCTGGGGCTCATCGCGAAGAGTTCGGAAATTGAAGCGCTGGCGCAGCAAGTGGACGATAACGGCGGCGTTTATTTTGTACCGGCGTTTTCCGGGCTGTATGCGCCTTACTGGAAGCACAACGCGCGTGGCGTGATTGCGGGCCTGACGCGCTATTCCAACAAAAGCCATCTGGCGCGCGCAGTGCTGGAGGCCGCGGCTTTCCAGACGCGCGAAGTGGTGGAGGCGATGGAAAAAGATTCAGGCGTGCGGTTGAGTGTACTGCGCACCGATGGCGGCATGGTGGAAAATGAGCTGCTCATGCAGTTCCAGGCGGATATTCTGGGGCGCACAGTGGTCCGTCCGGCGGTGAAGGAAACGACGGCGCTGGGCGCGGCATACGCGGCGGGCCTGGCCACCGGCTTCTATGCGGATCTCGACGAGCTGCGCGCGCAATGGTCCGTGGATCAGGTGTGGGAACCGCGTATGGATACCGCGCGCCGCAAGAAGATGTTCGGGTTTTGGCAAAAGGCCGTTACGCGGTCGTTCGATTGGCTGGAGGAATAATGGCGCACGGCGTGTTCGGAGAGTTTATGGGAACGCTGGTGCTGATCCTCCTGGGCAATGGCGTTGTTGCCAACGTGCTGCTGAAAAAAACCAAGGGCGAAGCCGCGGGGTGGATGGTCATTACGACGGGCTGGGGGCTGGCGGTGATGGCCGGCGTGTTTACCGCGATGGCGTGTGGCAGCGAGGGACAACTAAATCCGGCGGTGACGCTGGGTGCCGCGATTGTCTCCGGCGACTTCAGCAACGTGGGCGGGTACATTGCCGCGCAATTAGCGGGCGCGTTCGTGGGAGCGTGTCTGGTCTGGCTGCACTATCTGCCGCACTGGCGCGAGACGCCGGAGCACGATTTGAAGTTTTCATGCTTCGCGACTTCGCCCGCGATCCGGAGTCCGCTGGCGAATTTTCTGAGCGAAGTGATCGGCACGTTTTTACTGGTGCTTGTGGCCGATGCGATATTTTCGAAAGCCGTGGCGGCGAATGGGCCTGTGGCGGGGCTGGGACCCTGGCTGGTGGGAAGCCTGGTGTGGGGGATCGGGCTCGGGCTGGGTGGAACAACCGGCTACGCGATTAACCCCGCGCGCGATCTGGGGCCCAGGATCGCGCACGCGATTTTGCCAATTCCGAATAAAGGCGGATCCGACTGGAATTACTCGGCCATTCCGCTCCTGGGGCCGTTGGTGGGCGGAACGCTGGCGGGATTATTTGCACGATTCGCGCATTTTTGAATCGGCCTGGTGTTTCGTTCCACAAAGCTACGAATGTCATCCTCGGCGCCGGCCGGCAGCGGCGAGGGAAGAATGATGTCGTACGCGTTCGTCGAGTCCCCGGGCAGGAGACGCAAGGTTAAGCGTTGGGCTGCGAGGGCATCGAAGGGCTCAGAGTCGAAAACAAAGAACTCCGCATTCCGCCCGGTAAGGGCATAGAGCGCGATCTCGCCGATTTTCCCGCAGTCGTCGAACATCGAAGACATGGTGGCAGCACCTCAGAAGCCGAGTTCGCGATCCCAGTGCAGATCGGTCGCCGCTTTATGGACATGTTCGAGCGCCTGATCGATGTGCTGGTAAGCCGCGTCGCGCCAGCCGCGGGCGCGGCCGTTTTCTTCTTCGCGGCCCAGATCGGCGCGCGCGGTGCGCAGCAGTTCCACCACCTTGCGGAAGCGTTCCCGGCGTTCGAGGCGCAGATCGATGCGCGGATGCTCGTCGAGATCCTTGTGGTCGAGGACGGCGGCGCGATCGATCTCGCCGATAGCGGCCTCTACTTCGTGATCGGCTTCCACCATATGACGCGTGACGTTAGGTTCCTCGCGAACGCGCAGCAGGAACTGAGCGGCGCGCAGATTGCTGCGGGCGCGCAGGTACGCGGGATGGTGGCCGGGCGTATCGGCGTTCAGGGCTGTCGGCGCAAGCGCCGCGGCCAGCCCGATCAGACTCAGCGCAAGTATTCGTAGTTTCATTTGTCCCCCCGGAATCATAAACGCAGAGCTATGTTAGCAAGTTGCGGTGAACGGGTGTAACTGAAAGGTTTTTAATGCTATAGCCAGCCGCTGCGGTATACGAACCACCAGCTGGCGGCGAAAATCGGAATGGTTGCCGCGAAGCCCCACCAGAAAGGCAGCACGATTTCCGCTCCCAGGCTGAGGACCGTGAACGTCAGCCAGAACATCTTGCGCTCCATGCGCCAAGTCTACATTGTCGCGGTTCAGGCGACGACGGCGGCCATCGCGATGGTCAGCAGGTTCCATCCGACGATGAGGGAATAGCCCATGTTGGCGAGGCGAAGCGCGGCGAACTTCCCCTGGTAATAGAAGTAGAAACCGATGAACGTTGCCAGCAACTTTGCGGCCACCAATCCCATCCATGGCGCGTGGGCAAACGGCAAAGCCCACGAAAGCAGCGGATTGCCTTCCTGAATCCCTTTGCTCAGAAACAGCAGAGTCGTCAGGACGTCGAGGCACTGCAGGACCACGAAGACGGGTAAGGCATTCGCTCTTGTCCACACGGCGCGCGTCACGCAACTATCATGTAGCGCCCGGCGTCCTTTGTATAGGCGTACAGTACCGGTACGCGGACGGCGCGAAGGCACACGATTGTTATCCTCACAGCAGCAGCGGATGCGGTTTATCGCGAAACTCGGTCTATCGGCTGGCGCGGTGGGTGCGGCCGCCGTGGTGCTGGCCGGGGGTCTGTTCGGATTTCAGTTGCCGCCCTTTCGGGAATATCCGGGTGTGGAGTATAGCCTGGGTGAGATCAAGCTTCCGCCCGACTATCGGGAGCAGACCGAATGGACGTTTGCCCGCCTGATGTATCCGCAGGCGCCGGGCGGAAGATACGGCCGTCGCGGCGGTCGTGGTGGCGGCGGAATTTGGACCGAGGGCAACTCCATCTGGACGCAGGACTATCCGCGCGCCGATCGTCATTTCTCCGAGGCCATGCGGCGTCTGACCCGCATTCAAAGCCGTTCCGTGGAACAGCCGATCAATCTGGACGATAACGCGGCATACGACTGGCCGTGGCTTTATGCCGTGCAGGCGGGACACTGGCAGTTGACAGATTCGCAGGCGAAAACGCTGCGGGAGTATCTGCTGCGCGGCGGTTTCTTCATGGCCGACGATTTCTGGGGCCCGGACGAATGGGAAGTTTTCATGGCGACCATGCGCAAGGTGCTGCCGGGGCGCGATCCCGTGGAACTCGGCAACGACGATCCGATTTTTCACTCGGTGTACGATCTGAGCGAACGGTATCAGGTGGCGAGCGAAGGCTCGGCGCAGCGCGGTGTGAGCTATAAGTGCAACAACTGCCCGGCGCGCTGGCTGGGGATTCGCGACGACAAGGGACGGCTCATGGTGGCGATCACGTATCAATCCGATATCGGCGATTCGTGGGAGTGGGCCGATGCGCCGTATTATCCGGAAATGTATTCGCGGCTGGGTATTCGCATCGGCGTCAACTATATCGTTTACGCGATGACGCACTGATTTACGTATGATGGGCGTATGAATCGCCCGTGTGCAGCTTTCCTGTGTTTCGCGTTGCCGCTGCTTGCCCAACAGGCGCGCAAGGCGCCCGCGGATATCAAGCCGGGCAGCATTACGTATGAAGACATCGCGTATCCGTATGCGGTGCACTACCTGCCGATCACGCTTTACGGGCAGGATGTGCGGATGGCGTACATGGACGTTGCACCCGCGGGTCAGCCGAACGGACGGACTGTGGTCCTGTTCCACGGCATGAATTTCGGAGGCTTCTATTTCGGTGGCCCGATTGAAGCGTTGCGGAATGCGGGGTTCCGGGTGGTGGTGCCGGATCAGATCGGCTTCGGGCGGTCTTCGAAGCCAATCATCCCCTACAACTTTCACGATATGGCGCTCAACACGCGAACTTTGCTGCAGTCGCTCGGCATTACGAAGGCTGCGATTGTGGGGCACTCGATGGGCGGAATGCTGGCGGCGCGATTCGCGGCATCGTATCCCGATATGACTGAGCGCGTGGTGCTGTACGACCCGATCGGGCTGACGGACACGCGCTGGGAACAGCCCTGGCACAGCGCGGAAGAGGCTTACAAAGTCACGATGGCGCGGACGCCCGATCAGGCGTGGCAGGCTGCTTATGCCAATATCGAGCGCTATTTTCCGGATGCGTGGAAGCCGGAATACGAGCAATACGTGCGTATCCTGTACGCGCCTACGCTCAGCAGCGATTGGCCGCGGCTCGCGATGGTGCAGGCAATCTACCGGCAGATCACGTATCTGGACCCGGTGGTCCACGATTGGGAGCACATCAAAGTGAAGGCGCTGGTGATGGGCGGCGAGAACGACGGGCAGAATTTCCCGGCGCTGGCGAAACACATTGCCGATACCATTCCAGACGCGCAACTGGTGCTGTTTCCCGGCCTGGGACACGTACCGCATATTCAGGCTCCGGATATTTTCGATCGCGCGTTGTTGAAATTCCTGACGAGTTAGGGCAGTTTCGGCATCGGCGCAAACCGCCCCCCCGGGGGAGGTTGCGGCTGTGTAAGTTACGCGTAAGTGGTCGTTACGCGAGGAATGGTATTTGCGGGCGCGCGCGTTAAGCGCTGAAGAATTCCTGCTCGGCGCGGAGCCAGTCCTGCTCAGGGTTGCCAGGCTGGAAGCCGCGGGCTTCCCAGTAGCCGTAGGCGATTTGGGAGATCTGCGCATGCGCGCTCAGCGTAACGGTTTCCGTTTCGATTTCGATAATGGCGACAGGCTCGGCGATAGCGACGGGCGCGGCGGCCGCTTTGCTGTGTTTTACGGTCTTGACACGCGGTGCGGCTGCCTTGGGCTTGACTGCACGGAGAGGGGTGGACGCTACGGTTTCTTTGGTGCTGATTTTCTTAGGCATAAAATGGGTGAAATCCTATTATAAACCTTGCATATTACATTTTCGCAAAGAAACGTTTTATTTGCCCGATAAGGCGTTTCCGATTCGGCCTGAAATGGCGCTATAGTGAGAACGCCTGCGTATTTTAATCGCTATCGCCGTTGTATTGTCGGCCACAATGGGGCCGCTTTACGCGCGTGCGCTGCAGGTGGATGTCACCGGAATTATACAGCCGGTGACGGTGGAGGTGATCTCTTCGGCGCTGGATCAGGCCGAGGCTCAACATGCGGAGGCGCTGGTGGTCCGGTTGAGTACGCCGGGCGGTTTGCTGGATTCGACGCGTGAAATTGTGGAGCGGGTGTTGCGCTCGAAAGTTCCGGTGGTGATGTGGGTGGGGCCGGGCGGGGCGCGCGCGGCTTCGGCCGGGTTTTTTCTGCTGGAAGCCGGCGACATTGCGGCGATGGCGCCTGGCACGAATACGGGCGCGTCGCATCCGGTATCGGGTTCGGGCGAAGATCTGGAATCCGAGATGAACCGGAAGGTGGAAAACGACACGGCGGCGCTGATACGAACGATTGCGGGGCATCGCGGGCGCAACGTGGATTCGGCGGAGAAAACGGTGCGCGCGAGCGTGTCGTATACGGATAAAGAGGCGCTGGATCAGCATCTGATCGACGTGATTGCGGAGGACCCGGCGGCGCTGCTGCGCGCGCTCGACGGGCGCGAGATTACGCGCTTCGATGGCACGAAACAGACGCTGCATTTCCGGGGCGCGCGGATCGAGGCGTTTGAGCCCACGCTGCGACAGCGCATTCTTTCCGCGATTGCCGATCCGAACATTGCGCTGCTGCTATTGGTGCTGGGCGCGCTGGGCGTTTATGCAGAGTTTTCATCGCCTGGCATGGTTTTGCCCGGCGTACTGGGGGCGATTTCGTTGCTGCTGGGACTGGCGGCGCTGGCGATGTTTCCGATCGCGTGGCTGGGGGCGGCGCTGATGATTCTGGGGCTGGCATTTTTCGTACTGGAAGCCAAGTTCGCTACGCACGGAGTGCTGACGCTGGGCGGCGCAGTGGCGTTGCTGCTGGGCGCGCTGCTGCTGATCGATACGAACGAGCCGGCATTGCGCATCCGATTCAGCATGGCGCTCGCGGTAACGATTCCGTTTGCGCTGATTACGAGTTTTCTGCTTTCGATTGCGGTGCGGGCGCGGCGCAATAAGGTGGTCACGGGGATGGGCGCGCTGACGGGAAGTTATGGCGTGACGGTGGGGGATTTGAATCCCGCCGGGACGGTGATGGTTCGTGGTGAATACTGGAATGCGGTGGCGACAAGCCGCGTTGCTCCGGCCGGGCGCGTGAGAGTGATTGCGGCGGAGGGGTTGACGCTGAAAGTGGAACCTGCGCCTGAACGAAAAGGAGAATAGCCTGTGCCGGTACTCGTAGTGATTCTGGTAGTGCTGATTTATCTGATGTCCTCGATCAAGATTCTGGCGGAATACGAGCGGGGCGTTATTTTCCGCCTGGGACGTTTGCTGCCAGAGGCGAAGGGGCCTGGCGTGGTGCTGGTGTTCGCTCCGCTGGACCGCATGGTGCGGGTTTCGCTACGCATCGATACGATTGAAGTGCCGCCGCAGGATGTGGTGACGCGCGATAACGTGACGGTGAAGGTGAACGCGGTGATTTATTTCCGCGTGGTGGAACCGAGGCTGGCGATCGTGGAGGTTTCGAATTTCCTGTATGCCACTTCGCAACTGGCGCAGACGACGCTGCGCAGCGTGCTGGGCGAGGTGGATCTCGACGGCTTGCTGGGCAAGCGCGAGGAAGTGAATATGCGGCTGCAGTCGATTCTGGATCTGCACACGTCGCCGTGGGGCGTGAAGGTGTCGATGGTGGAAGTGAAGCAGGTGGATCTGGCGGAGCAGATGATTCGCGCGCTGGGCAAGCAGGCGGAGGCGGAGAGGGAGCGGCGCGCGAAGATCATTCACGCCGAGGGCGAGTATTCGGCTTCGGAGAAGCTGGCGATGGCGGCGCAGGTGATTCAGCAGCAGCCCGCGGCTATTCAGCTACGCTATTTACAGACGCTGGTGGAGATTGGGGCGGAGAAGAATACGACCATTGTTTTTCCGCTGCCGGTGGATCTGCTGGTGTCGTTCAATAAACTGATGAATAGCATTAGCGACAAGAACGATAGCGGTAAGCATGATGGTGAAACGCCTAAGGTCTGAAAAATATGAACGACAACGATAACGACGGCGAACGCGAGCTGGTGCTGGGCAACAAACAGTTGCTCGGCATATTTTTCGTGGCGACTTTGCTGTGCGGCGTGTTTTTCGCCATGGGTTATGTGGTGGGGGGGAACTCGGCGAAATCGGCGCTGGCGGCCTCGGGCGATACGGCTGCGACTCCTGCGGGTGGCCAGCGCGACGAGCCGAGCGCGACGCCGACTGTTGCCGTTCAGCAGACCACTCCGCAGATTACACAACAGACAGCGGACACCGGCGCGAATCCGGTGAGCGGCGATGCGGGATCGCAGTTGCCTGGTCCCGAGCCGGTGCTGAAGGATAATCCGGCGGCGGCGGTTCCTGTGACCGTGCCGGCGGCGCCAGCATCGAAAGGAACACCCGCGCCTGCGCCCGCGACGGAAGCCGCTGTTTTCGTTTCGGTGCCGGAGAAGGGCGCGCGGTACTGGCAGGTCACGGCCACGCCGCGTCCGGCGGCGGATGCTTTGGTGCAGTCGATGCGTGACCGGCATTTACCTGCGATTCTGGCGGAGAGTTCGAATCCGAAGCTGTATGAAGTGCTGGTGGGACCGTATCGCTCCGATAAACCGCTGGCCGATGCGAAGACGAAGCTGATCGAGATCGGTGGTTTCGACGGTCTGATCCTCAAGAAATTTTGACGCCTCTGGTCCAGATCGATGCGCCGCGGCCGCGCCTGCCGGAGTGGGCGCGGCGCAGCGCCACGCATTTCGAATCGCTCAACACGCTGAAGACGAGCCTGCGGGCGAAGAATTTGCATACGGTTTGCGAATCGGCGCGATGCCCCAATATCCACGAATGCTTCCATCGCGGGGCGGCCACGTTCATGATTCTGGGCAACCGGTGCACGCGCGGTTGCGGATTCTGTTCGGTGCCGAAGGGGAATCCGCGGATTCACGATATGCGGCTCGATGGGGGTGAGCCGGCGAATGTGGCGCGCATGGCGGCTGAGATGAAACTGCGGTACGTGGTGATTACGAGCGTGAATCGCGACGACCTGGCGGATGGCGGCTCCACGCATTTTGCGGAGACCGTGCGCGAGGTGCGCGCGGCGTTGCCGGAGGCGCGGGTGGAAGTGTTGACGCCGGATTTCGAGGGTAATATGGAGGCGGTGGGGCGCGTGCTGGACGCGGCTCCGCACGTGTTCAATCACAACATGGAAACCGTGCCGAGGCTTTACCGGCGCGTGCGGCCGCAGGCGGATTACCGGCAGTCGCTGGAGGTTTTGCGCTTTGCGCGGAAGCACAGGCCGGAGGTGATGACGAAATCCGGATTCATGGCGGGGCTGGGCGAGACGCCGGATGAAGTGCGGCAGCTTTTGCACGATCTGCGGGAGCAGGATGTGGATGTGGCGACGATTGGCCAGTATCTGCAGCCGACGCGGCGCAACCTTGCGGTGGCGGAGTACGTGACGCCGGAGCGCTTCGACGAATACAGGGACATCGGGCTGGCGATGGGATTCCGGATGGTGTTCAGCGGGCCGCTGGTGCGGAGTTCTTACATGGCCGACCTGGTGAACGAGCAGGCAGAGCGCGCGTGACGGGAAGGTTGGTGAACACGCTTCTCGCGCTGAGTGCAGCGGGTCTGCTGATTCTGGTTTTCCCTCCTTTCGGATTTGCGTGGCTGGCGCCGATCGCGCTGACGCCTTTGCTGGTGGCGTGTGCGCGCGAGGATAGCTGGAAACGCCGTTTCGCGCTGGGCTATGGAGCTGGCGTTGTCTACTGGTTCGGAATCTGCCACTGGATCCAATGGACGCTTGAGCACCACGGAGGCATGGGCGGGTCGCTCGCGTGGGTATTGTTTGCGATGTTCTGTCTGGCGAAGGCGCTGCAAACCGGAGTGTTTGCGATTGCAGCCGGCGTGGTGATAAGGAAGTGGTACGCGGCGCCAGCCATCGCAGCGCTGTGGACGGCGCTCGAGTGGACACATCGCTATACCGGGTTTGAGTGGCTAAATCTGGGGAATGCGGCGAGCGATATGGCGATGCTGCCGCTGCGCCTCGCGCCGGTCACAGGCGTGTGGGGGATTTCGTTCTTGCTGGCTCTGGGCGGTGCGGTGATCGCATGCGCGGTGGTGGCGATGACGATGAATACAGGTCAACGCCCGGCGGTGTGGCTGTTCGCGGTGCCAGTGTTGCTGCTCTTTCCGAATTTGCCCGCGGAGCAACACGGCACTGCCACCGCGGTGGTGGTGCAGCCGAATATCGACGACGATTCGGTCTGGACGGACGATCTGCTGGCCAGCACAGAGCGGCAGATGCGTCTGTTTTCGCTGACAGCCGCGGGGCGAGAGGGTGCGGCTGCGGTGATCGTGTGGCCGGAGGTGCCTGCGCCGTTTTACGAAGCGGACCGGCCGTTTATGGAATTTGTCTCGTCGATCGCAAAGCAGGCGCGTGCGGCGGTGCTCACCGGTGTGGTGGCACGAACGGCGTCGGGCGAACCGCTGAACTCCGCGCTGCTGGTGGATGAAGAGGGCAAGCGCGTCAGCCGTTACGACAAGGTGAATCTGGTGCCGTTCGGCGAATTTGTGCCGTGGCCATTCGGGCTGGTGACGCAGAAGGTTTCGACGGAAGCGGGAGATTTCGCGGCTGGTAGTCAGGTGGTTGTTTCCGATTTGGGCGGGCATAAAATCGGCACGTTCATTTGCTATGAATCGGCTTTTCCGAGCTATATTCGACAGTTCGCGGCGGCGGGCGCGCAGGTGTTTTTCAATATTTCGAACGATAGCTGGTTTGGCAGGACGGCGGCGCGGTATCAGCATCTGCTGCTGGTGCGGATGCGCGCGGCGGAGAACGACCGGTGGATTGTGCGGTCCACGAACGATGGAATTTCGGGGGTGATCGATCCGGCGGGACGTGTGGGGCTCACGTTACCCGAGTATCAGGAAGCGGCGGCGCGCGTGCAGTACAACTACATCGCGGATGAGACCTTTTATACGCGGCATGGCGACTGGTTTGTTTTGGCGTGCTGGGTGATTTCGATTGCGGCTGTGGCCGCGTCCTCCCTGCCCCACAAATCTACAGTGGCACGTCAACCTGCGCGAGAATCTCTTCGATGATGCGTTCGCTGGCGGCGGCGCCGTAGGCTCCGCGGCGGTTGGACATCGGCGAACGCGAGGCCGCGAGAACGCGGTGGGCCAGCACTTGGGGCGCCAGTACCTTCACATCGTCCGGCAACGCGTAGTTGCGGCCGCAGATCACGGCATGGGCCTGTGCGGCGCGATAGAGCGCCTGCGAACCGCGCGGACTCACACCGAGCAGCAGGTTTTCGTTGTTGCGCGTGTGCTCAATGATGGCCAGCATGTAGTCGACGATGGCGGAATCGACGGTGATGTGCGTGACGGCATCCTGCAGGCTCGCGAGGTCGCCGCGGCTGAGCACGCAGGGAGTGGTTTCGCCGTGATGACTGCCTGGCTGGCGGATAATCTGGCGCTCACTTTCGGCATCGGGATAGCCGATGCGGAGGCGCATCAGGAAGCGATCGAGCTGCGATTCGGGCAGAGGATAAGCGCCGTGGTGTTCGGCGGGATTCTGCGTGGCGATCACCATGAAGGGTTCGGGCAAAGGCAGAGTGCGGCCTTCGACGGTGACCTGCTGCTCATTCATGGCTTCGAGCAGCGCCGACTGGGTCTTCGGAGTGGTTCGATTGATTTCGTCCGCGAGCAGGAAGTTCGCGAAGACGGGGCCGGGCTTGAATTCGAATTCTTCGTTGCGGGCATTCCAGACGGTGACGCCCAGCACGTCGGAGGGCAGCATGTCGCTGGTGAACTGGAGGCGGTGGAAGCTGCCATCGACGGCGCGAGCGAGCGATTGCGCGAGGGTGGTCTTGCCTACGCCAGGCACGTCTTCAATCAGCAGATGGCCGCGGGCGAGCAGACACACCAAGGCCATGCGGACAACCTCCGCCTTCCCGCGCAGGCTGGCCTCGATCGCGGTTTCCAGATGCCGAAGTGTGGCCGGCGAGACGCCCGGGGCGGTCTCGGCCGGTAGCGTGGACATGAAACTTCAGAATACACCGCAAAGGGCAGGGCGCGGGGACGGACGGTCAGAAATATCAGACATCCAGTCCGGCGGCGCGCATGAGGTCGAGCGCGTTGCTACGGGTGACGACGCCGGCGCGCATGCGGTAGTCGAAAACGAGACGGCCGTTTTCGAGGCGATCCTCAAAATGGACGTTGGCGGCGGCGGGCGCCAGTTGATCGGCGACAGCGGCGAGCGAAAGATCGTGGGTGGTGGCGATGCCAATGGCGCCTCGCGCGAGCAGGGCGCGCACGATGCCTTCGGCGCCGATGGCGCGGTCATGCGAGTTGGTGCCGTGCAGCAGTTCATCCAGCAAAAAGAGAGCGGGCGGCGACAGTTCGAGGATCTGCTTGAGGCGCAGAATTTCCGCCATGAAGCGGGACTGGCCTTCTTCGAGCGAATCGGTGGTGCGGATGGATGCGCCGACCGAAAGACGGGAGAGCGTGAGGCGGCGGGCGCGCACGGGTCCGCCGGCGAGTGCGAGGATTGCGTTGACACCGACGGCGCGCAGCAGGGTGCTCTTGCCCGACATGTTCGAGCCGCTCACCACCAGCAACTGCAAAGGCGCGGCGAGCCGGACGCTGTTCGGGATGGAACGTTGTTCGGGCAGCAGCGGGTGGCCGATACTATCGGCATCGAACAGGGGCGCACCAGCGACGAACTCCGGGAACACATCGGCGGGATGTTCGTAAGCGTAGTTGGCGAGAGAGGAGAGAGCTTCGATCTCCGCAAGAGCATCGAGCCAAGCCGGGACAAGTGCGGCGTTCGCGGCGCGCCAGGCTTCGACGGCCATAGAGATCTGCGTGGTCCAGAGCAGCGGCGGGCCGATGATGCGGACGAGGAAGTTGTCGCGCGAATCGAGAAGTTCCATGAGGCGGCGCAGGCGGCCGATGCGGGCGGAAGCGGATTGTCCGCTGGTGGTGCCGATGGCGGCGGTGAGCGCCTGGAGCCTGGGTGAGCTGAATGTCTGGCTTTCGAGCAGCGCCAGGATGCTGGAGAGCAGGTCCAGATCGTGCGCGGGTTCGCCGATGTTGCCGGCGATTTCGAGCACTCGTTTGCGCACGCTGAGAGCGAGCACGCCGACGATGGCGCCGGCGCCCACTACGACGCGGGTAGCCTCAATCCCGACGAACGATGTGGCGAACCACCAGAGCAGCGCCGCCGCCATAAGCACAGACCAGACAAACGCGCAGCGGCGAAAGGCCGGAGAGAATGCGTCTACTGGCGCGATGGCCCAGGCGGTGAGATGTTCGGGGTTGACGCCGACGCGATAGTCGGTGCCGAGCACGGCGAGTTGCTCGCGCAGATCTAACAGAGGCCTGAGTTCATTGATGGCCGCGTGGCGCTGGCGGAGTTCGGCGGGCTCGCCTGCGGTGCGCAGCCAGTCGGCGATTCTGGTTTCGCCACCTCGGGTGCGGGCGGTGGAGAGAAGTTCGAAGAGGCTGCCGCGGCCGAAGATATCGAGATCGAGCGTGTAGGGATGGTGCGGATCGAGGAAACGTTCGCCTGTTTCGCCGCCGCCGTGCCAGCGGTGCGCGATGCGGGCGAGGCCGCGTTCGTAGAAGGCGATGGCGCGGCGGGAGCATTCCATGTCGCGCTCGATGCGGGATTGCCACCAGACTAATGCGATGAAGATGGCGACGGGAATGGCGATGGGCCAGAGGGGCAGCACGCTTTTGAAGGCGAACCAGGCTGCGGCGGCGAGGAGAACGAAGACGGCGAGGCGGAAGAGGCCGAAGCGATGGCGTTGCGTATCGAGGCTGGATAAGCGGCTGGTTCGCGCGGCCAGACGCAGACGGTAAATCTCCGGGGGAGTTTCCGTGGGGAGCGATATGGGCGGCGGAGGCATCAGTGTCAGCTTATCGGAGACGAAACAGCGGCGGTCGGTTGGAATCGCCCGCGCAAGTCCTCCCGGCGTCCCGATCAAGCACAGCATGGACGCCGCCCATGTCTCTGTCGCAGCCGGACTCCGACCCGCGATATCGGAATTTCAGTACACGGTTCCTCCCGCGCGCGCGTCAATAGAGCGGGAGTTCGATTGTCTTTGCGATTATCTGCCGTATTTTTCGCCGCTGCGGGCCTTATGATCGCCGCAACCCCCGGCTTTGAAGTCGCCAGCGTGAACATACATCCCGCGGGTGACAACGGCGGTAGCTCCCCGGCTCTCAGGAACGGTACTTTCACGGCCCGAAATGTGTCTATGCGGAGATTGCTTCGGGATGCTTACGAACTAAGCGAATCCCGAATTACAGGCCCCGACTGGCTCGATTCAGACCGCTATGATCTCGTGGCGAGGGCACCGCAAGGCGTTCCCGATAACGAACTGATGCCCATGCTGCAGGCATCGCTGAAGGAGCGTTTCCACCTCGCCGTCCATCGCGAAATGAAGGAAATGCCGGTCTTCGACATGGTCGTGGCGAAAGGCGGCCTGAAGATATGGCTATTCGATCCCGCCCGTCCTGTTGTTAAGCCACCACCACCCGCAAACCCGACGAGCGCGATGGTGGCGTCCAACGGGGTCGTCACGATGCCCCAGCTCGCGCTCCAGTTGACGCTCTCCGCTGGCCGCCCGGTCCTGGATAAGACAGGTCTCGAAGGCCGCTACGGCTTCTTTCTGCTCTATACGATGCTATCGGCACAATCGGACGATGCCGGGGCAGGCCCAGGTCCGCCCGATTTTTTCGCCGCCGTCGAGCAACAACTGGGGCTCAGACTGGAGCCGAAAAGGGAATCCATCGAGATCCTGGTGGTCGATCACGCCGACCGCCTTCCTACCGAGAACTGAATGGCGCCCTACCGAGGGGTACCGCCAGACCGCTCACTGAGCGCCTGCCGCAGGAGCTGAAGCATCGCCGTATCTTTTGCCAATCCCAGGTCCGCGATTTTCCAATCATTCCCAATACATCCAGCGGCCCGAATTTCGTCGACAGAAGCTGATGGCCGGCACTGGCCAAATGCGTCTCACCAGGGCGTAACTGCCGCTCCGGCTGAGCGCGGTACACCGCATCGAGCTCCTGAAGAGCAGATAACAAACGGACGATGTTCTCGTTAGCGCGGGAGTGTACAACCTCGAGACCGAACGCGGGAACTGCCGCTCAGTGAAGCACCGCACTGACGCCCCCCACGGTGACAAAGTCAACGCAGTGACGGGTCAGAACTTTCGGTATTTCCAAAAACCTGGGATTCGAATTTTGCACGGAGCGTGAGCAACGAGTCTACCTGATCCTGCAGCACGGCGAGGCGTTCACCCGGCGTCAAAGACAACATCCACCGGATCAGCGTGAGGTCGACCCCATCGTTACTGTACTCCGGCGCCACGAATTCAGTCTACTATGCGCAGTCACCTTGCCAGGTCGGGAATTTCGCCCTTTTTCGCCCTTTGCGGATCGCCGAAGCCATGAGGCAGATGGCATTGCCACCGCCGGACCAGGTTGATATGTTGTCCACGCCAAGTGGCCTGGCTTCACCCCCTGGCTTGACAGAGATGCGCTCGCGCTGTCGCCCGCTCGTTTATGTTTAGTGGAAGCGACTTCGGCGCGGCCGCAGGGTCTCGTCCAGCCTCGGGATGTAACGCCGCCCCGCCGAATCCCCGCGCCTTGTGTTCAGCTTTGCCCCTGTGGTGAAATATGGTGAAGAGATAAAGCCAGGTGAACGCGAAAAAGCCAGCGGGACCAGGCGGCAAGAGACGCGAAAGTGCTTCGTTTTCAGCACGCGCAACCAGCGGTTTCGTCGCCGCGCGCTGCGAACGGCCGGAAACGCCCGCGGAATGGTTGATCGGCGACTTTGCTCTCGGCCGGGTGACTTCATGAGTCGGCATCCCGCCGGCCAGGATTCCATCAACATGATCACGAATGGGCTGGACCCAACATCGTCGCTGTTTGAACGCAGCACCGACGGCAGGCCAGCCATCGGTCGCGATGCGCGATCGGTTTACTCCTATGCCACGCTGATCCGCAAGACTGAAGAACTGCTGCTGCGCCTCTTTTCGCAGGGTCTCCTCTCAGGCACCACCCACACCTGCATCGGACAGGAACTCTGCGCCATCTCCGTGGTGCGGGCGCTCAACCACCCGGCCGATATCGTCCTTTCGAACCACCGCAACCACGGCCATTTCCTGACGTATAGCGGTAATTTTCCCGGCCTTGTGGCGGAGATTATGGGGCGCGACGCGGGTGTCTGCGGAGGCATCGGCGGAAGCCAGCATCTGGCCTGGCGCGGTTTTCACAGCAATGGTGTGCAGGGTGGCATGACCGCTATTGGCGTAGGCCACGCGCTGGCGGTCAAACGCCGCGGCGAAAACGGCATCGTAGTGGCCATTATCGGCGATGGCACCACTGGCCAGGGCCTGCTCTATGAGAGTCTCAACCTCGCCTCCACCTGGGCTGTGCCGATGCTCTTCGTGGTGGAAAACAACAACATCGCGCAGACCACGGCCACTTCCGATACCGTCGGTGGCTCGCTCGAAGCGCGGGGCTCCGCCTTCGGCCTGCGCACCTGGCATCTCAACGACTCCGCTCCCGATTTTCTCGCCGATGCCGAACAGGTTGTCGCGGAAATCCGCACCTCCCGCCAGCCCGGTTTCCTGGTGATCGATACCTGCCGCCTGGGCCCCCATAGCAAAGGCGACGATCTGCGCGGAATTGAAATCATGGATGCCATCCGGACGCGCGACCCGCTTGCGAAACTCGGCCGCGATCTGGATCCTCAGCTCAAACGCGAAATAGACGAAGCCGCCGACGCATTCCTGGACGAAGTTTACCGCCAGGCAATCGCCTCCCCGGAGGCGAAACCCAGTCACACCAGGCGCCACATTTTCGTCGCGGACCACAACCCCCCGGCTACCACTGGCAGCGTCGCCGCCACAACATCCGGCAACGTCCGCGCTTCGCTCAATAACGCTCTCGATGTACTCCTCTCCGGCCATCCGGAGGTCATCGTTCTCGGCGAAGATCTCCACGATCCTTACGGCGGCGCGTTCAAAGTCACGGCAGGTCTCAGCACCCGTTATCCCGGCCGCGTGATCTCAACGCCCATCAGCGAAGCGGGCGTGGTGGGCGCCGGCATCGGGCTTGCGCTCGCCGGCTACCGCCCCGTGGTCGAAATCATGTTCGCCGATTTCGTCTCGCTGGCCATGGACCAGATTTACAACCACGCCGTGAAGTTCCCGGGCATGTTCCCCGATGCGCGCGTCCCTCTGGTGGTGCGCACGCCGGCGGGCGGTCGCCGCGGCTACGGTCCCACCCACAGCCAGAGTCCGGAAAATCTGATGACCGGCGTGCCTGGCCTCACTATTGTTTTCCCCAGCCATCGCCACGATCCTGGCCTGCTGCTGCGCCGCGCGGTGCTCGCCTGGAACTCGCCCACGGTTTTTTTTGAGCATAAACTCCTCTACGCCAGAACCGTCGATACCGCCGGCTACCGGGAACTCACGGCCGAGCCGTCCGATCCCGGCGCCGCCTGGTTTCCGGTTCTGACTCGTGGCGCCGGTCAGCCGGATGTCAGCCTGGTCGCCTATGGCGATTCCGTACAGCTGGCGGAATCCGTCGCCGCGCACCTGGCGGAAGAGGAAGTCGGCTGTGAGATCGTCGCGCCGTCTCTCCTCGCGCCACTGCCGCGCGCCACGCTTGTGAAGCATCTTCTCTCGAGTCCCCGCATCGTGGTGATTGAGGAAGCGCCCACGGAATTTGGCTTCGCCGCCGAACTGGGCTCCGCTCTGCTCGAAGCCGGCTACCGTGGCCGCTACCGGCGCGTTGCCTCGCCCCCCATCCCGATTCCCGCCGCCCGGAGCCTGGAAAACACCGTGCTTCCATCTGAGCAGAACGTTCTCGATTGCGTCATCGAGACCATTCTGGCCGATCTTGCCTCCTGAACATTAAATCCAATGCCCGTCCCGCTCTATACCCCCAGAGTCAACAATAACGACGATTCCGTTCGTCTGACCGCGTTTTTGGTAACCCCCGGAACCAGCGTGAAACAAGGCGATCCGGTCGCGGATGTGGAAACCGATAAGGCAACCTTTACCGTGGAAGCCGACCAGGATGGCTATCTGCTGGCCTTCTGCTTTGAAACCGGCGAGACCGTCGCGGTGGGTTCCGTGCTCGCCTGGATCGGCGCCACTGCCACGGAAGCTGTTCCCGTCGCCGCGCCCGCGCCAACCGCCGCGCCCACCGGCGCCACGACCGGAACGCCGACCCTCAAAGCCGCCATTCTTCTCTCGCAGTATGGCCTGCAGGCGCGCGATGTCCCGGCTTCGGGCGAACGCCTCTCCGCGGCTGACATCGAAACCTACGTGAGCGCACGCGGTCTCACCCCCACCGCCCGTAGTCTTCCGTCCGCTCCCGTGGCCGTGCCCCAAAGTCCGCCCGAACCCGGCAAACAGATTCACCTGAGTCCGCCTGCCCGTGGCATGCTGCGGACCGTCTCCTGGCAAAAGTCCGACGCGGTGCCCGGCTATCTGGAAATTTCCTGGGACGCCAAACCCTGGACCGAATACGCCGCGGCTTTTCAGAAGAATCGCCGCCTGATGCTCAGCCCGCTGCTCTCTCTGCTGGCCTGGAAGCTCACCCGCGCGGTTGCCGCCCGGCCGCTGGCCAATTCCACTATCTTCGCCGATCAATCCTGGCAATACGATCACGTCAATCTGGGCTTCACGGTTCAGGTGGGCGCCAATCTCGTGGTGGTGGTGATACGCGAAGCGGAGAAACTCGATCAGGCGGCTTTCGTCTCCCGGCTGACCAGCCTGCAGCGCGGCGCGATGCGCAATTCTCTGCGCCCGGAAGAAACTTCCGGCGCCACAATCGGTTTCAGCAGCATGGCGCGATGGCCGGTGACCCGGCACGTGCCCGTCCTGCTGCCGCACACCGCCATTATGCTCGCCCATACCGCCGCTACCGCTCAAAACGCTTGCCTCGGCGCCACCTACGACCACCGCGTCCTGAATGGCGAAGACGTGGTCGATATACTCCGCACCGTGACTCTGCCGCCCGCGCCCGACTCTGCGCCCGACGGAGCCTGAAAGGTAAACCTGTGACCGACACCCGCCAAAAAATTCAACACAAGATCGTCGAACTCGCCAAACGCCAGGGCAACGACGCCAGTTCCTTAAGCTTCGCGGACTCCATCCCCGATTCCGGAATCCTCGATTCCCCGGCGCTTCTCGAACTGATCCTGTGGTTCGAAAACGAATTCGACCTGGAAATCGACCAGGATGAGCTCACAGTCGAAAACTTCGGCACCATCGACGCCATGGCCTCGTACGCGGCCTCATGCGGGGAAAGACCCGGAGTATGACACCAACAATCGTCTGGCCGGAAGGAAAGCGCTTCTCGTTCACCGTGTTTGACGACCCCGATGGCGATACCGTGGTATCGCGCAAATTTGTCTACCCCTTTCTGGCAGACCTCGGTTTCCGCACCAGTATTGCGGTCTGGCCCATCGGGCCGCTCCGCGAACGCAACAGCAGCGGCGAAACCTGCGCGGATAAAGACTACCGCGAACACCTGCTCCGCATGCAGGAAACGGGCTTCGAAATCAGCTATCACAACGCCGCGCCGCACAGCTGTACGCGCCCTGAGATCATCCGGAGCCTGGATGTGTTTCGCGATATCTTCGGCGCCTACCCAAGATCCGTCGCCAACCACTACAACGCCGATGCGCTCTACTGGGGCGCAGCGCGTCTGCATTCGCCGGCCTGCCGCGCGCTCTACCAGGTGTTGACGCGAGGCTCCAAACTGGGCCGCTTTTCCGGACATATCGAAGGCTCACCCTACTTCTGGGGCGATCTCTGCCTCGAACACACCCAGTATTTTCGCAATCTCGTATTCCGCGAAATCAATACCCTGAAAGCCTGCCCCTACCAGCCGTATCGAAGCCTGGAGCGGCCTTATGTCCATGAGTGGTTCAGCGCGTCGGAAGGCACGGACTGCCGTTCGTTCGTGAAAACCATCTCCGAGGCAAATCAGGACCGCCTCGAAGAAGAGGGCGGCATGAGCATCATGTACACGCACTTTGGCAAAGGTTTTGTAACCAACGGCGAGCTCGATCCCGAGTTTGTCCGCCTCATGACGCGCATCAGCAAAAAGAATCCCTGGTCCGCGCCCGTTTCCCCCCTGATGGATCACCTGAAGACGCAGAAAGGCGCCTACACGATTTCAAAATCCGAGATCGCCCGCCTCGAATGGAAATGGCTGGCCGTAAAAGCCATCTACGGTACCTCCTAGGCGCCTGAATGGCTATCCGGATCGAACTGTTCACCACCGATGCGCAGGCAGCTGAAGCAGCCGCATTCAATGAGCGCATGCGGGCTCACCAGCAGACCGAATACGTGCTCTATGAACAGCCTCCCTTCATGGAGCCGGACGATGCGCCCATTCGCAATCGCTTCTACGTCGTGCGCGACGAAGACGCAGTTCGCGGAAGCCTGCTCCTCGCCTCATTCCCAGGGTCGTTTGGAACAGGCGAAGCAGCCGACGTCATCAATTGCCGCGAGCCGATCTCGGAAGCCATCGTCGATTCCCGTTTTGCCCTGATTGCACTGCGTCTTCTCAAGTTCATGGAGAAACAGGGCCCCTACCTGTTCGCGCTCGGCATGGGAGGCGAGGACCGGCCGTTTCCCCGCCTGCTGAAGAGCGCCGGCTGGACGCTGCGCCCCGTGCCGTTTCTGTTTCGCGTCGCCCGCGCCGGGGCATTTCTCCGCGAACTCCGCATGCTCCGGATATCGCCGGCGCGGCGTATACTATCCCGCGTGGCTGCCGTCACGGGTGCAGGTAAAGTGGGCGTCACCGCGCTGCAGTTTCGCAGCGTCACCGCCGCACTCTCCACCGGAGGGCTCACCGTCGCGCCCGTCACGGAGTGGGAAGGCTGGGTCGACGAGCTATGGCAGCAGTGCCGCCACGATATCTCTTTTGGGGTGTCGAGAGATCTGCGCACCGTGCGGGAACTCTATCCGCTCGATGAGCGCGTGAGCGGCTACTGCGTTCGCCGCAACGGACAGCCCGTCGGCTGGATGGCCGCGCAGACCACGCCCATGCGGGATCACAAGTATTTCGGCAATCTTCGCGTTTCCACGCTGCTCGACGGCATCGCCCTGCCCCTCGAAATGCGCAGCGTCGTATCGCTCGTTTCGCGCAGCCTGGTCCGCGAGGGCGCGGACCTGCTGGTGACCAACCAATCGCACGCAAGCTGGCTGGAGGCTTTTCGTTCGTCAGGCTATTTGTCGGGTCCGTCGAATTACATTCTCGCGCTCTCGAAAGGCCTCGCCGCCGGAATTGCCGCGCAGCCAAACGGCCTCGACCGCATGCAATTCACCCGCGGGGATAGCGACGGTCGCGGCCACCTCTGAGTTTTCAGCTGGCCAGACCCGGAATTCCGCCCGCCGTCTTCGCCGCGCGAACCGCGCGCAAAACCGCCATCGCAAGTGCTTCCGACGCCGCCGCACCCACCGAATCGATACTCGCCTGCGCATTGCCCAGCGATAACGCAAACGTAATATCGCCATCCGACATCGTATTGACCGGCGAAATGGTGCGCACAACTCCGATACTGGCCAGCGCTGCCAGCTTATTCGTCTGCACCCGATCCAGCCGGGCATTGGTGGCAACTACCGCAAGCGTTGTATTGCCCCGGAAACTCGGGGCCTGCACCCCGCCATGCCGCAGCGCGGCCGCGGAATCTACAAACTCGCGACTAACGGCCGATAGCCGCGCGCCGGCGATGATCTTATTCACCGCGGGGTCGATCACATCCCCCACAGCGTTCACCGCCACCAGCGCCGCCACCATCACGCCAGACCCCAGCGTGAGCGACGCGCTGCCGATGCCGCTCTTCATCGCCTGACCCATGCCGAACAACTTACCCACCGTCGCGCCGGTGCCGGCCCCGACGTTGCCTTCTGCCACGGCGGCGTCCGAAGCCGCTTCCACCGCCTTTTCTCCCATTTCGCGCGTCGGGCGCACGTTGCCCTTGCCGATGCCCAGATCGTAAAGAATGGCGCCGGGAACGATGGGAACATGAGTCACGCCGGTGTTGAATCCAACGCCGCGCCGTTCGAGGATGCGGCGCACCCCGCAACTGGCTTCCAGGCCAAAAGCGCTGCCGCCCGCCAGCACAATGGCGTGGACATTTTGCGCCACATGGCCAGGGTGCAGGGCGTCGAGTTCCACCGAACCCGTGGCTGAGCCGCGCACGTCAACGCCCCCCACGGCATCGTTGCCGCAGAGAATGACCGTACAGCCGGTCAGGGCGTCCGGATCGGTGGCGTGGCCCACAAGGATGCCGGGAACATCGGTCAGACCTTTCATGAGTTTTCCGGGATGCTTTGCTTGTATGCTAGCATCGGCTTGCAGGAGGGTTTTCGGGCACAGTATGCCGGATGCGGAACTCCCTGGATTCATAGCTGGTTTAAAGAGCTGGTTTACAAAGCTGGTTTAGAAGCGGCGGACACTTACTGTGCTTGACACTCTGAAGGGGCCTATACAGGCGGTTCAGGACTTCTGTGAGCTGACGGGCCGGGCCATCCGGAATGTCTTCCGCAAGCCCCATTACGTCGACGATATTCTGCTGCAAATGGAATCGATCGGCGTCGGCAGCGTACCCATCGTCCTGCTGACTGGTTTCTTCTCCGGCGCCGTGATGGCCATGCAAATGGGCCGCGGGCTGCAGGACTACGGACAGACCGGCCGCACCGGCCAGTTCGTTTCCATCATTCTGGTGCGCGAACTGGGGCCGGTGCTGACCGGTGTTATGGTGGCGGGGCGCAATTCGTCCGGCATCGCGAGCGAACTCGGTTCCATGAAGGTGACCGAGCAGATTGACGCGATGAGGGCGCTCGGTACCGATCCGATCCAAAAACTGGTGACACCCCGCATGATCGCGGCCGCGCTAATGCTGCCCTGCCTGACGATCGTCGACGATTTTGTCGGGATGATTGGCGGATGGATCATGGCGAATGTCTTGTTTTCGGTTCCGGGCCGTCAGTACTGGTCGACCGTGTGGCGCGCGCTGGTATGGAGCGACGTGGGGCAGGGCCTGACCAAGCCGTTCATTTTCTCGTTCGCGGTGTCGCTGATCGGCTGTTATTACGGGCTGCGCGCCACTGGTGGCACCCAGGGCGTGGGCCGCGCCACCACACAGGCTGTAGTCTGGGCCTCCATCGCCATTTTCGTTCTGGATCTGTTTGTCAGCAAGATCTTCATCGCGATCAGCCAGATAGGGACCTAATGGCGGAACCGATTACCCCCAATGGTGAAAGCCACCCGAGTCTGTTGCGCTTCGAAGAGGTCAGTGTCCGTTTCGCGGCCGACCCTCCGGTGATCGACAGACTATCGTTCAATGTCAGGGCCGGCGAGACACGCATTATCCTCGGCGCGGCTGGCAGCGGCAAAACCGTTCTGCTCAAGACGGCGATGGGCCTGATTCAGCCGGCCGGCGGGCGCGTCTTTCTCTTCGACGAAGATGTGACCAATAAGGCCGAGGCGGAGCTTTTCAATATCCGCAGCAAGATCGGCATGCTTTTTCAGGAAAGCGCATTGTTCGATTCCATGACCGTGGCGCAGAACGTCGCCTATCCGTTGCTCAATCAAAAGGCGATCGTCATTCCGCGCGACCAGATGGAACCGGCCGTGCGGAAATCGCTCAGCTTCGTCGAACTGGAGAATACGATGGATAAATATCCCAGCGAACTCTCCGGCGGCATGAGGCGGCGCGTGGCGATTGCGCGTGCCGTGGTGACCAATCCACCTCTGCTGCTGTACGATTCGCCGACTGCCGGCCTCGATCCCATCACGGCACACACGATCATGGCGCTGATCGTGAAAGAGCGCGACGCGAACAATACCACCGCCCTGGTGGTGACGCATCGTTATCAGGACGGGAATCTGGTGGCGAATTTCCGCTACAATCCGAAGAGTGGGCGCCTCGACCCGGTTGGACCGGAGGGAACGAATACCATCTTCATGGTGATGAAAGAGGGGCGGCTGGTCTTCGAAGGTAACCAGACCGACCTGGAGGCCTGTTCGGATTCGTACGTCACGAAGTTCGTGAAACGGCCCGAACTGGAGGCGGCATAACGATATGGCATCCCAGCAGCGAGTAGAGTGGGCGAAACTCAAGACCGGTATTCTTGCCACCGTGGCCACGGTGATTGCGGGAGTCCTGATTTTTCTGTTAACGGGGAATGGCACCCTGTTCGAGAAGCAGGCGCTGATCAAGACCTTCATGGCGGATTCGGCCGGCATGGCCGAAAATGCGCCGGTGCGGCTGAACGGAATCCTGGTGGGCCATATTAAACACGTGGAATTGTCGGGCTCTTCGAACCCGAAGCGCACCGTTGAGGTGGACCTGGTAGTGCCCGAAAAGTATCTGGCGGAAATCCCCGATAACTCGGAGGCCGCAATCAGCGCCGCGAACCTGCTGGGCGACAAGTACATCAACATCACGCGCGGAACCAATAAGAAGCATGTGGAAGACGGGGGCGAAATCGCCTCTCTGCAAACCCAGGACGTACCTGAGATTCTGGCGCAGAGTTCCAGCCTGCTTTCCCAATTCCAGACGATTTTGGGCCGGCTCGACGGCTTGCTCACCGGGGTGGAAAACGGGCAGGGCAATCTCGGCAAGCTGTTCAAAGACGATTCGCTCTATGACCGGCTCAACGCAACCGCGGGCGAAGTGGAGCAACTCGTGAAAGACGTCCACAACAGCAACGGGACGATCAGTCACCTGCTCTACGATCCTTCCTTCTACGACGATATCCGCCGGCCGATTCAGCGGCTGGACGACATGCTGGCCGAAGTGCAGCAGAAAAAGGGCACGGCAGGCAAGCTGCTTTACGATCCGCAACTCTACGACGAGGCGGCTGGCACGGTTACCGATGCCCGGGCCGATATTGCGGAAGCGAAGAAGATGCTGGACGATCTGAATGCAGGCAAGGGCACGGCCGGCAAGTTCCTCAAGGATGAGGATGTCTACAACCAGCTCGATCTGATCAGTAAGAAGATCAACACCACGATGGATAAGATCAACTCGGGCCAGGGCACCATCGGCCAGTTGATGACAAATCCGCGTTTGTACGATTCGCTGACGTCCACTTCCACCGAGATGACGACGGTCCTGAAGGATTTTGAGGCGAATCCGAAGAAATTCCTGACCATTCGTCTGACGCTGTTTTGATCCGGCTCATCTTCAACGCCGACGACTTTGGTTTCACCCGCGACGTGAACGAAGGGATCGTGGAGGCTCACCGGCATGGCGTTCTGACCGCGACCACCCTGATGGCCAACGGTGATGCCTTCGATCACGCCGTGGCCTGCGCCCGCGATACGCCAACACTGGATATCGGCGTACACCTTGTGATGGTGCAGGGCCAGAGTGTCGCAAGACCTGGCCACGCCATGCCCGCGACGCTGCAGGCACTGGCGATCGCGCTGCTGCGCCGCCAAATTCCGGTCTACGACGAAGCGGTCGCGCAGGTACGTAAAATCATGGCTGCCGGGATTCGCCCGAGCCACATCGACACCCACAAACACACGCATTTGTTCCCTTCGGTGCTGGATGCAATGGCGCGCGTCGCGAGGGAGTTCGATATCCCCTGGGTCCGGCAGCGATTGGGGATAAAGGCGAAGCTCGCGGGGTTGCGGACTACCGATCATTTCACGGGTTTCGGCGTCACCGGGCGTCTTGACGAAGCGGCAATAATCGAAACGCTGGAGGGTCTGCCGGACGGCCTGACCGAGTTCATGTGTCATCCCGGAAAATGCGGGCCGGAGTTGCAGGACGCGGCTACCAGACTGAAGGAAAGCCGCGCCGCGGAACTGGCTGCACTCACCTCGCCCGAAGTGCGCCGCGTCATCGACAGACGCGGCATCGTGCTGACGGACTACAGGTCGGCTTAGGAATTTCCGAGGTACAGCACGTGGACGTAAGTGCCGAGCCTGGAGTTATAAGCCAGATAGTAGCCAGGGTGATCCGGGTCTTCGTATATAACAACTTCGTCGGAGTTCCACAGCCAGTCGTTCGCGTAGATCAGGTCGGGATCGGCCACCGAAAAGTAGAAGCCGTTGAACCAGAAGCGCGACGGGCCGCCGCCTGCCAGGTGGAATACGTGACTGGGTCCGAAACCAGCGGTGAATTTACCGTGCTGCCACGGTTGAGCCAGATGGTACCGTGCGTCGTCTTTGCCGGTGTCGTGTCCGACCCATGTTTTTCCGTCGACGTGCGGGGCGGCCGGGTGGCCGGGTTTATCCGGCGCGGCGGCCTGGGGCGTACGCGCCGGCGCCGGATTTCTGGCGGGCGCCGGGCCCCGAGCCGGTGGTTTCGCTGGCCTGAAATTTCCGGCGGGTGCGCCCTTTTTTTCCTGGGCGGAGCTGGCTACCGTGAGAGCCAGAATCGAGACGGCGATAGCGACGACTATTTTCATATACGTCCGATTTTATCATTTTGAGAGGGCGAAGTTCACGTCGATCTCGGTGAGGACTTCGACTGCTACACCGTTGAGCAGGGTCGGATGGTAGCGCCATTGCTGCACAGCTTCGAGCGCGGCGTTCATCAGCAGGGGCGGACCGGAGACAACGCGCAGATTGCGAATTTTGCCATCCGTCGCAATGACCGCTTCCAGCCTGACCGTTCCCTGCGAGCGCGCGGCCACGGCGATCCGCGGATAAGTCGGCGCGGGCCCGTAAATCAGTTTGGCCGCCGCAACATCGCCGCCAACTCTGAGCTGTGCGCTAGCCAGCGGTTTCGGCGATGGCGGTATGACGGGCTTTGGTGCGACCAGGACCGGAGGAAGAGCAACCGAAGTGGTCAGTGAAGGGCCGAACTGGCCGACGGCCGGACCCGCCCATGCAGTGAGTTCCGGGTCGGTGGACGGCATGTCAACGCTGCGCGACGATTCCGTGTTGTGCGTGATTGGTGTGTAGACAAAGACCCGCCGCGGAGCAGGCAACGACGTGGGCGACGTATGAGCGGATGCATGTTGCGGCGGCAGCGGAGGCTGCGTAATCCACGTGCGAATGAGATGCGGCTGCGGCGGATCGGGTATGCGCAGATTCTCCGGATGCAGCAACGGAAGCAGCAGCACCAACCCGACTGCGAGACACTGCAACGACAGAGATACTGCAACGGTCCACGGCTTGCGCGTCTGCGCCTGCGTTTGTACGAAAGTCTGTTCAAACATTTGTTCCCTCCTGGTGAATCAGACACCGGGACGGCATAAATGTTCCGCGAGTTCGTGCAGCCGCTCCTTTACAGCGACGAGCGCGCCTGGTGGCAGGCCGTCGCTCGGGGTAAGAAAGAGCGGACGAGGCGCAGCAAGCGATAGTCGTCCATGCCCTGATGCCGATGAGCCCCTTTTCAGAGTCGCGGCGGAATCATGGCCGCAGGCGCCTGAAAAGGCGGCCGAACCGGTGGACACAATGCTAGCGCGCGCCGATTTCGCGCATGCAGCGATCGATCCAGAGCTTCGTGAGTTTCTCCTGTGCGCCGTTTTGCGTGAGGCGTGTGCGGAGATTGGCGAAGTCGACATGGTCGAGTGGCTGGTCCTGATTGAAGCACGAGAACACGACGGTTTCTTCTCCGGTAACCGGATCGCGATGCGTCTGCAGGCACTGGGCGCAGATTTCTTTCATCATGCATTGCATCGGTGAGTTGATGCTGCCGATGGCGTGGTGGTCGGGCTTTAGAAACGACGCGAGAACGCCGTGACGGGCCTGTTGCACGGCGCGCATCATACCGTCGGAGCCGATCACGAGCAAACGATCCACCGAATGAAGCGGAATCACCGCTTCGCCGAGCAAGCCGGAACCATAAGCCACCATGGCGTCCACGATATTGCCGACGAAGGCCGAATCGCCGGAGCGGCCGGGAGTGAAGCCGGGCGCTTCGTCGCAGCACCAGATCACCACATCGGCGGCGCGCTCGATCTCTTCGACTTTATAGCGGTCGACGATCTTTTTGTAGCCGGCGAAATAGACGACACGCGAGCCCTGTTGACGCAGCTTCTGACCAATCGAGAACAAAACTGCGTTGCCGAGGCCACCGCCAATCAGCAGGGCAGTCTCCTGCGCCGGGGTTTCGCTGGGAGTTCCGGTCGGCCCCATCAGGACGACGGGTTCGCCTTTCTTCAGCAGAATGCAGAGATCCGACGAGCCACCCATTTCGAGAACGATGGTGGAGAGCAGACCCTTTTCCATATCCACCGACGCGCCTGTGAGCGCGAGGCCTTCCATGCCGAGCACGGTATCTTTCGTGCGCGCCGCGAGCGACTCGTAATTTTGCAGGCGATAGAACTGGCCGGGCAGAAACGCTCGAGCCGCGATGGGAGCACGCACTACAACTTCAACGATATTTGGAGTCAGGCGGATCACGTCTTCTACGACTGGGCGGAGTTCGTCATCCAGTTTTTCGGCCAGCGCATCCGCCGTTGGTTCGGACGCCGGGATTTGCGACAACATGCGCGAGACGACGGGATAGCCCTGCTTCGCGCTCGACATCGCCTTCACGACGTTGCCCGAAAACGAGGGATGCAGATCGCCGAAGAAGCTAATGGTTCTGCCATCGGGCCGTACGGACATCAGAACGTAGACGACGCCAGGCTTGGAGATTCGTTCCGGCTTCACCTTGACGCCATCTTCGCCGTAGGCCTGAAAATAACGGCCATCGAGGGTGACGTTGTGGTCGTCTTCGCGCGCGAGGACGGTGTTGGGCTGAGTTCCCGCGGCCACCAGAATGGTCTTTGCGGGCAGTGTCACGGTTTCGCCGTTACGCTGCCCGAAACGCAGCGCACATGCCGCGCCCGCGGCATCGACCTCTACTTCTTCCGGTGTCAGTAACTCGGCGAAGCGCACACCCTCTTCGAAGGCCTTGGCGACTTCTTCGTGGTTCAGCGTGTAGCTGGGCGCATCGATCAGACGACGCCGATACGCGAGGGTAACGCCGCCCCAGGAGTTCAGAAGATCGATGAAGCGCGGACGACGGCCTTCGCGAGCGGCGGTGGAGCGCTCCGCACGGATAGCGCTGGCGTGGGTGAGGAATTCGGCGGCGATTTCGGCTTCTTCCGGAGACCACAGAGCGCGCACGGTGGCCTCGCCGCGGTCGGCGACCAGGGCCTCGTGCCGCTTTAGGAACTTCTCTACCTGCACGACGTAATAGGCGAGCGATTCCGTTGCGGTATCGATGGCGGTGAGGCCACCGCCGATGACGACGATCGGCAGCCTGACCTGCAGATTGGCGAGAGAATCGGGTTTTGCCGCGCCAGTCAGCTGCAGCGCCATGAGGAAATCGGACGCCTGACGGACGCCGCGCGCGAGGCCGTTTTTCATCGGAATTACGGTGGGCCGACCGGCGCCGGCGCAGAGCGCGATGTGGTCAAAGCCCATTTCGAAGGCGCTGTCCACAGTCACGGTGCCGCCGAAGCGCACGCCGCCATACATGTGGAACTCGCTGCGGCGTTCGATGAGCAGGCGGACAATCTTGAGGAAGTTTTTGTTCCAGCGCACCGTGATGCCGTATTCGGCAACGCCGCCGAAGCCGGCCATGACGCGCTCGTCGAGACGTTCGTAGATATCGGTGACGTCGTGGAGCGGGCGAAACGGCATGCGGCGGCCGTGTGGATCGACGCCGGAGATGTCGGTGGGGAGTGGTTCGATCTTGAGTCCATCGGCCGCAAAGACGGTGTGGCCGTCATTCATCAGATGATGCGACAGGGTGAATCCGGAGGGGCCGAGGCCGACGACGAGGACCTTTTTGCCGGTGGCTTCGCGAGGATAGGGCCGCTCGAAATTGAGCGGATTCCAGCGGGTCAGAAGGCCGTAGATTTCGAAGCCCCAGGGGAGTTCGAGCACGTCTTTCAGGGTGCGGGTTTCCACCTGCGGGATATCGACGGGCTCCTGCTTCTGGAAAATGCACGACTTCATGCAGTCATTGCAGATGCGGTGCCCGGTTGCGGCGGCCATCGGGTTATCGATGACGACGACCGCGAGAGCGCCGATGGGCACGCCATCGCCCTTCAGCAGATTCATCTCGGAGATTTTCTCTTCGAGCGGGCAGCCGGCGAGTTTGACTCCGAAGACGCTGGCCTTGAACGAGCCGTCTTTTTCTTTGAGTCCGTGCGAGCAGGAATCCTTGCCCTGATTGTGGCACTTGATGCAGTAGTTAGCCTGATCGAGCGCGCCGGTGAGATCGGTCCCGGCGTCTGTGAGCTGGAAGCCTTCGCGGGTGCGCCATTGATCCGGGCGGAACTGCAACTGCACCAGGTTGTTGCTTTCCACGCCTGTGGAGGGAACCAGGTGCATCATATCGAGCTTGTGCGGCTGGCGGAAGAGAATGCCTTTGTGGTGAATCGCTTTGCCTTCGGGCGTGAGCACGGCCCAGGCGGCGTAGAGCGCGGCGAGGCGCAGGGCTTCGGCGTGCTCGGCTTCGTCCTCCATCCAGCGATTGACGTGATCGGCGTAACTGCGCTCGGTGAGCGGTTCGAGCGTGAAGGCTTCTAGTTCGGACTGGATGGCAAAGCCATCGATCAAAGAGGCTTTTTCCGGGGTATAGCCGGTCAGCGCTTTCTTCTGGATGAATTTGCGTTTGACGGCGTAGAGCGGCGCGAGTTCGTTGTGTTTCGCCTGGAGTTCGTGGAGCGATTTATCGATGCCGAAAAGGCGGCCGATGAAATCTTCGAGATGGGGGGCGACGGCGACGATCAGATCGGATTTCTGCTTCAATGAAAGCGACGCCGAATCTTCCCGCGCGGCGAGCAATTGCGGGTGGAGTTCGGGCGCGGCTTCCTGGAGGTGGGTGAGGAAGACGCCGTCCAGGCGGGCGAGGGAGTCGCGATTGTAGAGGTCCCCGAAGGAGAACCCAAAGGACAGAGTAAGGGCGCGGTGACTCCGCGTGTCATTTTGCTTATTCACGATATGGCAGGCGTCGCGGCCGGGCGGGGGCCAAAACCGCTTTCTCTAGTTTGACAGATGGGTATGCGTTTTCGCACGATGTGGATTTTTTGGGGGCTGGGGGCGTGGTGCGGGGGGTGCGGGAAGGCCCAAAAAGCAAATTTTAAGGAACGAACCCAATTTGGACTTAAGTATTTTATTTATAGTGGTATAGCGGGAGATAAAGCCAATGTTTTCGGCCGGGCCATGGCCAGGTTGAAGCTGGCGAGCCACCTCTGTTCGGAAAGTAACATAGGGAGTAGGGGCCACCGGGGCGGGATTTTTGCAAGTTACTGAGAGTGCGGGAAATAGAGATTGAAGATCGATTGGACTCAGTTTTCGACTGCGACCGGAGCAGCTGATTTGCTCTCGATGTGCGACGAGAGATTTTGGAGGGACCTTGTAGTCTGACTGGCGGAAGCGGAGGATTCCTTCAGCGCCTGGAAACACGAGGCGTCGAGCGCTCGCGGAACGTCCTTCGCAATGATGCTGAGAACGGTTTCGAGCGGAAGCTCGTCGCGATAAGGCCGTTTGGCGGCCAGCGCGTCGTAGATGTCGGCAACCACCAGGATGCGTGCGGGCAGAGAGAGCTGTTCGGCTCCCATGTTCCGGAAGTAGCCGCTGCCATCGAGCTTTTCATGATGAGACGCGGCCATCTCGGCGATCCCGGAAAATCCCGGAATGCGCCGGAGGACTTCGTGGGAATAATACGGGTGCCTGCGGACCACGGTCCATTCGTCGTTCGTCAGTTTGTCGGGCTTGTCCAGAATCGTATTGGGCACGCTGAGCTTGCCGATGTCATGGAGCAGCGCGGCGCGGCGGATGGTGGACACCTCGGGTGCGCTGAGATCCAGCGAGCGCGCGATCGCGACGGCGGCCGATGCGACACCGGTGGAATGGCGATAGGTAAAGGGCGATTTGGCGTCGATGACGTCCGCGAAGGCCAGGCAGATGTTGTCGAGAGCGCCTTCATCGGCAGTCAGGAAATCTTCGCGCGGTTCGAGCTGGTTCACGCGTACGGCGGCATTTTCCACGTCGGCCCGGAACGAATCGCGGAAGGCGATGGAACAGAACGCTTTGACCACGTCGGGATCGAACCAGCTTCCGGAGCGCTTGCGCGCAATTTCGACGGCGCGTGCGGGACCGGCGCGGCCGCCGAGCGAATAGAAGATTTCGGTGGTCTGGGCCACATTCATGATGCGGGATAGCAGCGGGATCTGGTCTTTACGCAGCCCGACAGGCTGGCCGAGGCCGTCCCAGTGTTCATTGAGGCACTGGATGGCGCCAGCGGCGGCTTCCGAGAGGCCGATTCTGCGGGCAATGTCGGCGCCGCGCTCGCAGCGCATCTGGTTCAGGATTTTCGCATTTTGCTTCTGATTCACAGCCAGCAGGAACAAGGCCTGGACGCGTTCGAGAAACGGCGCGCCGGTTTTCACGTGCGACAGGGCGTATTGGACCGATTCCCAGCCAATGCCGGTCCAGTCTATGGCGACGGCGTCGCGCTTGCCGGCGATATCGTCCGTGCCAAGGATCTGCATCATCTTCGAGGAGTTGGTGCTGCACCCCGCGTCTTTGATCAGGAGCGCGTAGTAGAGATCCGCCAGCGCTTCGAGTGGCAAACCGAGTTCGTGGCCGAGGTGCATTCCGATCGCGCAGGAGCGCACGGCGTGCCCCGGGGGCTGGCCTTCGGTCAGGTCGAGCGCGAAGGAGAGCGCGGAGAGAACGTCGGCGGTTCGCGCCAGGGGGACCGCGTTTGCGGAAGGGCGCACGGTTTCATGGAGACTTTGGATGTGCACGCCCATTTAAATCTTTTCGGCCGCGATCGCGGGAACTTATAGCTTCATGTCGCAGATGTCAATCCTGGCGTAATTGCTTCCACTACATCCCGGACCGGCTCGGGCTTCAGTGGCACACCGAAGAACGTCCGATGTCGGGGTATGTGCTGGTGGCGTCCAAACAAGTATCGAAATCGAAAATGAAAAAGGCTGATCCGGCTAGCCGTACACACTGCGTCCTGACGCCCGCAATTGCAGGGTCGGCGCCGGGCGCGCTGACGCTGACCTGCCAGAACATCACCATGGCGCAATTTGTGGAACAGCTTCGCACCAGGGTCCCGGGGTCCGGATGGCCGGTGCTGGACTCGACCGGCATCGAGGGCGGCTGGGATTTCGCTCGGACGTATGTCCGGGCGGCGGGGATGAATTCGGGCGGGGAGACCGCGCAATCGGGCGGTGCTGCGCCGGTTGCATCGGACCCAGGTGGTGGGCTGACCATTTTCGAGGCGCTGGAGAAAGAGCTTGGACTGAAGCTGGAAATGCAGAAGCGGCCGATGACGGTCACGGTCATCGATCGTCTGGAGCAGAAGCTGACGGAGAATTAATCGTTCAACGCGGCGGAATAGAGCTCGGCGAGCGGGATTAGGATGTTCAGATGGGCGACGGTGAGGACAGCGTCGGGCATGCCAGCACGGAACTATCCCGACACAAGCTTCGGACAGCTAACGAAGTTCGCCAGCCGTCCACGGAATCGCCACGCGATTCGCGTGAGCGTATGCGATCGCCTGGCCCAGTTGTTCCGCTATCGCCGCGTCGAGCGAAGTCAGAATCCCACGCTTCGTATCGGGCTTGCCGAATAACTCCGCGTCGCTGCCGAGAAAGCCGTTGCGCGCTTCCTCCATATCCTTGCGAACCTCCGCAAAGTTCGTGGCGAGCAGCGTCAGAATCGTCTCCTTGTCCGGTGGCGCCGCGCTCGCCTTGTCCGCCAGTTTGCCTTCCAGTTCCGACGGCTTGATATCGTCTCCGACAAGCGAATCCAGCAGCTTCGTCGAGTCCGCTATGCGCATGAATGTCTGCGCCACGGATCGGGCTGAATCGTCAGGCTTCCAGGAATATCGATCCGCGGGAATCGCACGTGCCAGCGCCATCACCCGCGTTTCCAGATCGATGAATGGCACCAGCACATCCACCGCCGGCGCTACCGTCGGCACGTCCGCCACCCCCAGCAACTCCACGTCGAAGATGAGTTCGGCTTTGGGCGGAATCGGCCCGGCGCCGGCTTCGCCATAAGCCATTTCGTAAGGAATCAGCAGCCGCCGTTTGCCGCCGGCCTTCATACCTTCGAAGCCCATGTCCCAGCCGGAAATGACCTGACGGCGGCCCTGCACGAAATCCAGAGGCTGGTTCCGATCCACGGAGGAGTCGAACTTTGTGCCATCCTTCAGCCAGCCTGTGTAATGAACGGTGTAACGCTTACCAGGCGCGGCGGGCGCGCCTGTGCCCTGCGTGATATCGATATAGCGAAGTGTCGCGAGCTCTACCGGTGCGCCGGTAATCGCGGGAGGCTGGGCATGAGCCAGACTCAGCGCAAACAGGACGAGAAACAATCTTGCAGCCATGCGCCGAGTATCTCCTATTTGTTCCGCTCCATGCGTAAGCGGCCTTCGAGAACCAGTTCCGGCCGCATGTTGAGCCAGCGAAGTTCGTGGCCCACGGTCGCGTAGAGCGCCGTTTCCGGAATCATGCCGATCAGTTCGGACCCCTCCACTCGAATGTTCCGCTCGCGGCAGCGCGCGGCTACTTCTTTGAAGACAACGTGCAGCGGAGTGCGCCGGTAATCGGTCAGATTGATCGACACCTGAACTTTGCCGCGAGAAGGAAGCGCCAGACCAAGCGCCTTGACGGCAGGCAAACCGCCGCCCGATTCGCGAATTTCTCCCGCGATCGCGCGGGCCGCGGCCAGATCTTCGGTTTCGAGAATGATATTCCACGCCACCAAAAATCCGCGCGCGCCGACTACGCAACAACCGGCGGTCGGGTGTGGCGCGTCTCCGATGTCGGGCGATGATCCGGCTCTCGCGGCCTTGCGCACATACTCCAGCCGCGCGCATTCGGGCCGGCGCGCAGCGGCTTCATAGAAATAAACGGGCACGCGCAATTCATTCCAGAGCGCTTCGCCGGTCTGGTGCGCCAGGGCAATGCAATCGCTGAGTGTGGCATGTTCCACCGGAACGAACGGCACCACATCGGCCGCACCGAGTCTCGGATGAACGCCCTGGTGTTTCGTCAGGTCGATACGGGCAACGGCCTCGGCTACCGCTGCGCGAGCGGCCGCCGCGACAGGGTTCGGCTCACCGGCGAAGGTCAGGACGGTACGGTTGTGGTCGACGTCCGAAGTGGAATCAAGCAGCAATGCACCGGGGACACGCTTCACGGCCCGCTCGATAGCCGCAATTGTGGCTCGCTCCCTGCCTTCGGAGAAATTAGGGACGCACTCGACGGTCAAACGCGCTTGTCCTTCCCCCACGGTTTCCCGATGCGCCGCTTGAGGCTATGCGGAAGCCCGTTCATGACGGCTGCTCCGATCTTATAGATCAGGCCTGGAATGACGATCACTTTGCCGCGTTCCAGTCCCTGGAGGGATGCGGCTACGATGGTCTCCGGCTGCATCCAGAGAAAGCGCGGAATATTCTTCCGATCCACCCCCAGAGTATCGTGGAATTCGCTCATCGTGAAACCCGGGCAGAGCGCCTGAACCTTCACGTTCGATTGAATGCCGCGCAGTTCCAGATCCAGGCCCTCGGTGAACGAATTCATCCATGCCTTGGTGGCGCAGTAGCTCACGTTGCCCTCCGATTGCCCGAAGGCCGCGACGGAAGAGACGTTGATGATGCCGCCCTGGCCGCGCTCGACCATGCAATTGAGCGCCGCGTGAGTGAGCCGCATCGTCGCCATGACGTGAAGTTGATGCATTCCGGATTGTCCATGCAAATCGGCAGTCCAGAATCGCCCTAAGGTGCCGAAGCCCGCGTTGTTCACCAGCAGTTCCAGACGGAGACAATTTCGGATGGCGTGCTCGGCGGCTTCCAGGCCGGACTCGGTAGTGAGATCGGCGGCTATTACTTCAGTGTGGATTCCGGAAAGCTGGGCTGCCAGTGCGCGCAACCGATCTTCGCGCCGGGCAATCAAAATCAGGTCGTAGCCGCGGGCAGCCAGCGCGCGGGCGAACGTTTCTCCTATTCCGCTCGATGCTCCGGTGATCAGCGCGACAGGTTTCAATATCACGACAATAGCAGTTCCAGTGCCAGCCTGATAACCAGCCTGATAACATGATCCGCAGCCACCCGCAGCAATGCTCCGCTACAGTCTGAAATTTTCTCTGGTCTTCGGCTTAGTCTTGTACTCGGCACCGGGACAAGTCGCGCCAGGGCCCGCGCAGCCCATCCTGTTCAGCCACAAGACCCACATTGGCGTCGTGAAGCTCGTTTGCGCGGACTGCCACGTGGAACCGGCGAAGTTTGGCGATCCGGTCGGCATCCCCGATGCTGCCACATGCCTCGATTGCCATGCATATTCGACCGAGCAAACGCCCACGCTCACGCAGTTAAACGCGTTCGCTGCGAAAAAGCAGCCGATCCCGTGGGTACGCGTCTTTCGCCTGAAGGATTTCGTCTTCTTCGACCATCGCTACCACCTGATGAATGGCGCACAGTGCGAGGACTGCCACGGCCCCATCGGGACGGAGGAGGTCGTATCGGACCGGCTCAAGACCACAAGTATGGCCTTCTGCCAGCCCTGCCACGTAAAAACCCGCGCGCTCACCGGCTGCAATACGTGCCACGATCCGCGGTGAGCGAACGGTGCGGATGAGTTACCGGTGAGGATCCACGAGCGGCGTCCTGCCAGCCTTCGTCAGCATGTCGACCATCAGAGTGACGGCCGTATCGATCGGCAGTCCGTTGGCAATCTGGATAGCAGTCTGGCCGCGGGCATTCTTCACGTCGACATCGACGCCTTTATCGGCCAAAAACTGGATCACCTCGCAAACCGATTTTTGCGGCACCAGGCCGCCCGTGCCCGTAACTGAAGCGTGGACCGCATTGTTGCCAGTCTGATTGGTGGCCAGAACGGTTTTCGGATCCGGATCGAGTTCATAAGCGTACTTCACCACTTCCACGTGGCCACTGCCGGCAGCCGACATCAGCAAAGTCGTGCCATCCTGCGCCTTGAGTTTGGTATCGGCGCCACCCGCCACCAGGGCTTTCATGGCGTCCAGATGACCGCCCTTCGCAGCAACCATCAGCGGAGTCTGTTCGCCCGCCGGACCGCCGCGTCCGAAACCGCCGCCGCCGGCGGCAGCACCTCTGCCTCTTCCGCCGGCAGCGATGCTGGCCGTTTTCGCATTCGGATCCGCGCCCTTGGCAAGGAGCCCCTTTATTAGGTCCACGTCGCCGGCCTGAGCCGCGGAATGGAGCGGCGTGTTGCCGGCTTTATCCGCAATGGTTGGTTTGGCGCCTGCGTCCAGCAGCGCGACCACAGCCGCGGGCTGCTTCAGATTGGATGCGATCAGGATCGGATTGTTGCCATCGGGCAGCGCTTTATTCACATCGGCGCCGGCGGCGACAAGAGCCTTGATGGTATCGGCATCGCCTTTTTCGCTGGCAAACATGATGGGGGTAAAGTTACCCTTCGAGGCGGCGTTTACGTCCGCGCCGTGCGCTGCGAGCACCGTCACAACCGTCGCGTGTCCCTGCGCTGCGGCCCACATCAGCGCATTCTGTCCTTTACTCTGGTCGACGGCCGCAACATCCGCTCCGTGCGCCACGAGTTGCTGAACCGCATCGGCCTTACCGTTGCCAGCGCAGATCATGAGCGCGGTTTCGCCGTCCCAGCGCGCCGCTTTGGCGCTGGCTCCGGCCCCGAGCAGCTTCTGCACCAGGAGACTGTCGCCGTTAGCGCAGGCCAGGGTGAGCGGAGTTTCGCCGTAATCGTTGGCGATATCCGGTTTCGCACCGGCCGCGAGCAGAAGCTGGGCGATCTCGTCATCGGCGCGCTCAGCGGCCCACGCCAATGCGGTCGCGGCGCCGGGCTGGCTGCCGTTGACGTCCGCTTTCTCCTTGATCAGCGCGATTACTGCCTTCTTGTCCCCGGCCTTCGCGGCGTCCGCCACGCGCAGGTCCGGGCCCATGGCTGCGGACAGGATCATCGCCGCGGACAAAACCGCGGCCGCCAGAAGGGCCACCAATCCCGCGCGCTGGTACTGAATAGAATGTTTGTGGAAGATCATAGAGCTTTACTCTCCTGCGGTTCAGACGGGGTTGCATTTGGCCTGAACACTTGATAACTTTATTATGGCTGAAATGTCACCACATAGCATAGCCTAAAATAGTATACGTCCATGCGGCATTCCTCTCTTGCGCTTCGAATCACTTTCGGCCTCGGTCTGATCACGGCATTGGCTGCCGTGGCTCAGCAACGGCCAGCGGCTCAGGTCGCGAGTAAGCCCGCGTCGGCTGACACAGCGTCGCCGCATCAGGCAATGATCGACCAATATTGCGTCATGTGCCACAGCGACGCATTGAAGACCGCCGGCGTGGTACTGGAAGGCGTGCCTGTCGGCCGTGTGGGCGACAACACCGCGCTCTGGGAAAAGGTCCTTCGCAAGTTCGGCACGGGCCAGATGCCGCCTCCGGGTCTGCCGCGTCCCGACGCCGAGACCTCCGCGCAGTTCACGTCCTGGCTGGAATCGCAGCTCAATAATAATGCCGTGGCCCATCCGAATCCGGGCGCTCCGGCTATTCACAGGCTAAACCGGCTGGAATACGGCAACACAATCCGCGATCTTCTTGGCTTGGACGTCGATGTCAATACGATGCTTCCCGGTGACGATTCCGGCTACGGTTTCGACAATATCGCCGACGTTTTGTCGGTTTCCCCGGTGCTTTTGGAAAAATACATGTCCGCGGCGCGTAAAATCAGCCGTGTGGCAGTCGGCGCGATGGATATCCCGGCGGAGGAATCTGAGTTCCTCGTGCCGTTCGGTACGCCAACCAACGTTCGCGTGAGCGACGATTTGCCATTAGGCTCGCGGGGCGGCTGGGCGATTCATTACAATTTCCCGGAGGATGCCGAATATGTGATTCGGGTCACCATGGCAAACGGCGGCGATCGCGGCGCGAAGATCGATACGCGTATTCCGGTCAAGGCCGGACCTCAGATCATTGGCGTCTCCTACGGGAACGAGTCTCCCATGCCGGAACTGACGGGCGGCGGCGGAGGTCGCGGAGGTGCGGCCGGTGCGGGGGCTGGCATCGGCGCTCCGCAGAAACTCGATCTGCGGATGAACGATCTCCGCGTGAAACTGCTCGATCCCGTAGCGGGCGGGCAGCGGAATGTGTTCAGTATGTCAATCCTCGGTCCTTATAATCCGACCGGACCTGGCGTTACTCCGAGCCGCAAGAAGATTTTTGTGTGTACCCCGACCGCTCCGGCGCAGGAAGAAGCCTGCGCACGTCAGATTCTCACGAATCTGACGCATCACGCTTACCGGCGTCCGGTGACCGGTGCGGATGTTTCGCCTCTCATGGGCTTCTATCAGCGCGGCCGTCAGGGCGGGGGCAGCTTCGATAAGGGTATTGAGGTTGCGGTGCGCGCCATGCTGGTTTCGCCGAGCTTCATTTTCCGTGAGGAGCAGGATCCGGCGGGAGCGAAGCCCGGCTCCGTCTACAAGCTCAACGATTACGAACTGGCCTCGCGTCTCTCCTACTTTCTCTGGAGCAGCATGCCGGATGACGAGTTGATGGATCTGGCGCAGAAGGGCAGACTCCACGACCCGACCGTTATGGAACAGCAGGTGCGACGCATGCTGGTCGATAAGAAGTCCGATTCGCTGGTATCGAATTTCGCCGGCCAATGGCTTTTCCTGCGCAACGTGGAGTCCGACAAGAAAGACCACGACGTCTTCCCGGATTACGATCAGACCCTGCGCAACGACTTCAAGAGGGAAACGGAGATGTTGTTCGGCAGCGTCCTGCAGGCTGATGGAAGCCTGCTCGATCTGCTGCGCGCGAAGTATACGTTTGTCGATGAACGGCTCGCAAAGCATTATGGAATAGCGGATGTTTACGGGCCCGCGTTCCGCAAAGTGGCGCTGACGGATCCGAATCGTTTCGGATTGCTGGGACAGGGCAGTCTGCTGACGGTAACGTCTCTGCCGAACCGAACGTCTGTTGTACAGCGGGGTAAATGGATTCTGGAGAATCTGTTGGGAGCGCCGCCTCCACCTCCGCCGCCTGACGTCCCTGCGCTCGAGGCGCACGGTTCCAGCGGCCACCTGACGTTGCGCCAGGCCATGGAGCAGCACAGGGCCGATCCGAACTGCGCCGTTTGCCATGTCCGTATGGATCCGCTGGGGTTCGCGCTGGAGAACTATAATGGTATTGGGAAGTGGCGGGTTATGGATGACACCGGCGCCAAAATCGATGCGAGCGCAACGCTGCCGGATGGCACTCAGTTCAACGGTCCGGCCGGGCTGACCAATTTGCTCTTAACCGGCAAGAAGGTGGATTTCGTCAATACTTTCACCACGAAACTGATGACGTATGCTTTGGGCCGGGGAGTCGAGGCTTACGACCAGCCGGTGATTCGTTCGATTACCAGGGAAGCCGCGCGGGACGATTACCGCATGTCCACCCTTATTTTGGGCGTGATTCACAGCGCCCCGTTCCAGATGAGAAGGGCCGCAGAAGATTAAAGGAGACTCCGTACCATGTACCTTACCAGGAAAGCTATCGCTCGCCGCACGTTTTTGAAGGGCCTCGCGGGCACCGCCCTTGCCCTGCCGCTGCTGGATTCCATGATTCCCGCCATGGTGAAGGCTGCGGAGTCGAAGGCGCCGGTGCGTCTGGGCTTCGCTTACGTCCCCAACGGGATCATTAACCTGAAAGGCGAATGGAAGCCGGCCGTCACAGGCTCTGGTTTCGAGTTCGCGTCCACCATGAAGGCGCTGGAGCCTTATCGGAGCCAGTTACTGGTGCTGAGCGGCCTGACGCAGAACGGCGGCAGAGCGCTCGGTGACGGCCCGGGCGATCACGCGCGTGCAGGCGCCACCTGGCTGACGGGCGTCCACCCGAAGAAGACGGAAGGCGCGGACATTCATTCGGGTATTTCCGTGGATCAGATCGCGGCGCGGGAGTTCGGGAAGCAGACGCAGATCGCGTCTCTCGAAATCGGCCTCGAAGCGGCCGGTCTCGCCGGCGGCTGCGATTCCGGTTACAGTTGCGCCTATACAAACACGGTGTCCTGGCGCTCGCCCACCACGCCGCTGCCAGTGGAAGTGAATCCGCGCGCCGTCTTCGAACGCCTGTTTGGCGACGGTCAGAGCACAGACCCCGCAGCTCGTCTGGCGCGCATGAAGGAAGACAGCAGCATCCTCGATTTCATGATGGAAGATGTGTCGCGCATGAAGACCGGTCTGGGCGCGCGCGACAAAAACAAGCTGAGCGAATACCTTGAGGCCATCCGCGATATCGAACGGCGCATCCAGCTGGCCGAAGCCCAGAACGCCAGTTTTAAAATGCCTTTGATGGATAAGCCGGGTGGCATTCCGGACGATTTCAGCGAACACGCGAAGCTGATGATCGATCTGCAGGTGATCGCGTTCCAGGCGGATCTGACCCGCGTCGGAACGTTCATGATCGCGCGTGAAGGCAGCAACCGCAGCTACAAGCAGATCGAAGTGCCGGACGGCCATCACTCCGTGACGCACCACCAGAACGATCCGGACAAGATCGATAAGACGATCAAAATCAACGAATTCCACGTTAAGACTTTCGCCTATTACGTGGACAAAATGAAGAACACTCCGGATGGCGACGGCAGTCTGCTCGACCATTCCATGCTGCTTTATGGCAGCAGCATCAGCGACGGCAACAAACATACGCACGACGACCTGCCGCTGGTCCTGGTGGGCGGCGGAAACGGCCAGATCAAGGGCGGCCGTCACCTCTCTTATCCGAACGAAACGCCGATGAATAATCTGCTGGTCGCCATGCTGGACAAAGCCGGCGTGAAGACTGAAAAATTCGGCGACGCCACCGGCGAAATCGACCGTTTGTCGGAAGTTTAGTTAGCCGGTGCACATCGAAAAAAGGGCCTGCCGATCAATCTGATCGGCAGGCCTTTTGATTGTTCCTCGCAGCAAACTATTCCGCGGGCTTCTTTGCCGGCGGTTCCACAATCCGGATATGCAATTCCCGCAGCTGCTCCGGCCGCACCGTGTTCGGCGCGTTCATCATCATGTCTTCCGCGTTCTGATTCATCGGGAACATGATGACTTCGCGAATATTCGGCTCGTCGGCAAGCAGCATCACAATGCGATCCACGCCCGGAGCGATACCACCGTGGGGCGGCGCGCCGTACTTCAGGCCGTTAATCAGCGCCTTGAAGCGTGAATTCACTTCCTCGCGCTGGTAGCCGGCGAGCTCGAACGCCCGATACATAATCTCCGGCTGATGGTTACGAATCGCGCCCGACGATAGCTCATAACCGTTGCACACGATGTCGTACTGGAAGGCCTTGATCGTCAGCGGGTCCTGATTGTTGAGCGCATCGAGACCGCCCTGTGGCATCGAGAACGGATTGTGGCTGAACGCAATCTTGCCGTTGTCGTCCAGCTCGTACATCGGAAAATCGACGATCCAGCAGCACTTGTAAATGTTCTCTTCGATGAGGCCGAGTTGGCGGCCCAGCGCATCGCGCAGCCCGCTCAGGATCTTGCACATTTTGGCCACATCCGTATCGGCCAGAATGATCACGGCATCGCCAACAGCGGCGCTGCATTGGCTTTTCAGCTTCTCCGCCTGTTCCGGAGTCAGGAATTTGGCGATCGGGCCCTTGAGTGAGCCGTCCGCTTCCACCGTCACCCACGCGAGCCCAGCCGCGCCGCCGCCCTTGGCCTGTTCCTCCAGCTTGTCGAAGAACGACCGCGATTTCTCCGCACCCGCCGGAATATTGATGGCGCGCACCACCTTGCCGGCAAACGCGCGGAACGTGGATTCTTTGAATATCGCGCTCAGATCCTGGATCACCAGCGGATTGCGCAGATCCGGCTTGTCCGAACCATAGCGCAGCATAGCGTCGGAGTAAGCGATGCGCGGAAACGGCGCGGAAGTGATCGGGCGATCCTGCCGAAACTCGGCAAACAAGCCTGTCAGCAGCGTTTCGACCGCGGCGAAAACGTCGTCCTGCGTGACGAAGCTCATTTCGAGATCGAGCTGATAAAATTCGCCGGGCGAACGATCGGCGCGCGAATCTTCGTCGCGATAGCAGGGAGCGATCTGGAAATACCGGTCGAAACCGGACACCATGATCAGCTGCTTGAACATCTGCGGAGCCTGCGGCAGCGCATAAAACTTACCGGGGTGCCGTCGCGAGGGCACCAGAAAATCGCGCGCGCCTTCGGGGCTGGAAGCGGTCAGCGTCGGCGTCTGATATTCCACAAAACCCAGTTCCACCATGCGCCGCCGAATGCTGGCGATCACCTTCGAGCGCTGCAGAATATTAGCGTGCATCTTCGATTTGCGAAGATCCAGAAACCGGTAGGTCAGACGCAGGTCTTCCGGTACCGCCGATTCCGGGTAAACGCTGAAAGGCAGTGGCTCGGTGGTGCCCAGCAACTCGGCGTCGCTTACGCGAACTTCGATTTCACCCGTGATCATCGCGGGATTCACGGCGCCGGCATCGCGCGCCACCACGTTCCCGTCAACACGAATCACAGTCTCTTTTGGCAAGCTGGAGAGCAGATCGTAGAACGCAGTGCCTGGCTCGATGACCAGCTGCGTCACGCCGTAGTGATCGGCAAGGTCGATGAAATAAACGCCGCCATGATCTCTGCGATTGCGCAGCCAGCCTGAAAGCCGGACTACGCTGCCAGTGTGTGAGCCTCGCAGTTCGCCGCATGTGTGAGTTCTGTATTTATGTATTTCGCCTGACGGCATGGTCAATTCCTGTTCCCGATTATGTTAGAAGCACAGGGACCGGCGTCGTCGCCGGTCTCCGTTGTGCGTAGTTTTGAGACAATCTCGTCGCGCGCGACGCGATGCTGCTCCGTCGATTGCATGTTCTTCAATGTATAAACGCCGGCGGCAATTTCGTCGTCGCCCAGGATGAGCGCATAGCGGGCTCCGGCTTTATTAGCCAGTTCCATGGCGCGTTTCAGCTTCATGTTAGCGGCAACTTCCACGGATATTCCCACGCGCCGCAGGTCCCGCGCCAGCACGCCGGCGTGGCTAAGCGCAGCCTCGCCCAAAGGCGCGATAAACGCATCCAGCGCCGCTTCTTCGCTTTGCGGCACTGTCATCGCCAATCGATCTTCGCCAATCGAAAATCCGATTCCCGGCGAATGCACGCTCGAACCGAGCGCTTCCGCCAGCCCGTCGTAACGCCCGCCGCCCAGCACCGAATTTTGCGCGCCCAAATCGCCATGTGTCACTTCGAAAGTGGTGCGCATGTAGTAATCGAGCCCGCGCACCAGCCGCGGCTTCACCTCAAACGGAATGCCGCGATCGGTGAGATACCTCCGCACCTGCGCGAAATGCGGCTCGCAGACTTCGCACAGACTATCCAGAATCGTGGGCAGCGTGTTGATCAGCGGCTGATCTTCCGCAACCTTGCAATCGAGCACGCGCAGCGGATTGGTTTCCGCGCGCCGCTGGCAATCCGTGCACAATTGCGTCGCGACGGGCTGCAGCGCCGCCCGCAGTTTCTCCACATATTTCGGCCGGCAATTCTGGCAGCCCACCGAGTTGATCAGCAGCGTGAAACCGCTCAAACCGGTGCGCGTCAGCATCTCCGAAACCATCTCAATCACTTCGGCATCGATAAACGGCGATTCCGATCCAATCGCTTCCGCGCCAATCTGGAAAAACTGCCGATAGCGACCTTTCTGCGGACGCTCGCGGCGAAACATCGGCCCCATGTAATACAGCTTTTGCACGCCGGGCCGCTGATCCAGCCGGTGTTCGATGTAAGCGCGAATCACCGACGCGGTGTTTTCCGGCCGCAGCACCAGCCGCGACCCATCGCGATCCTCAAACGCATACATTTCTTTCGAAACAATATCGGTATCGGCGCCCACTCCGCGAGCGAACAACTGTTCTTCTTCCAGAATCGGGGTGCGGATCTCCTGGTAGTTGTACGCCCGGAAGACCTCGCGGGCAATACGCTCCACCCGGTTCCACACAGCGGTGTCCGGAGGCAATAAGTCCCGGGTTCCTTTTACGGCTCGAATCATTACAGGAGGGGAAGTTTTATGCTATCATTACCCGCCGCACCGCAGTGGCGATTGCTTCCGGAGCGTCCAGATTGATCCAGTGCCCGGTGCCGGGAACCACCACATGCTCGCCACGCGTGGACAACGCTGCGTCGCGACTGTGCTCGGCCAACGCCTCTGCCGAAGCATTCGCGGAAGACAGAATACCTACCGGAAGATCGCCCAGAGTCGCGGCCTCATCGATCTGACCGCAACTCAGCGGCAAATTCTCCAGATAGCCCGCCATCGTGCGGAAAGCCCGCTCTTCGCTCCAGTTCGCCGCAATCACCGGCCAGAGTTCGCGCGGTATCTTGCGGACTTCACCCACCAGTCGGTTCGCCACGCCCGCCCCGTGCCCGGCAAACGCACGCGCCATAAATCCCGGCATGCGACTCGACCCACCCGCCAGCATTCCCAGCGCAAACCCCACCACGCCGATACGCGCAAGCCACGCCCCGCGCCGCGAAAGCGCCACCCCGCGCGCCAGCATTCGGCCGCGTTCATCGGACGGCGTCCGCCACTCCGTCCGTACCACGGGATCCACCAGAACCAGGCCGGAAACCACCTCCGGATGCGCCTGCTGAAGCACACGCACAATCAGGCCGCCCAGCGAATGGCCCACCAGGATGTATGGACCCGGCAATTCCGACGCGCGAAGCAAGAGATACAAATCGTCGGCCGCATGGCGCGCAGTCGCGGGTGCTACCTCGTCATCGCTCCAGCCCAGGCCTGCGCGATCGTAACTGGCCACCCGTGCAAACTCGCGGATCAGTGGCTGCACTGTCGCCCAGCTGAGCGACGTCGCGGCCAGCCCTGCTTCCAGAATTACCGTCGGCCCCGCGCTCCGGCGCTCTCCTGAAATCTGAACATGAAGCCTGCGCCCGCCGATATCCACCAACTCACCAGGCGGCGGAAACTTCATCGTCACCCTTCGACGGTGTGCAGCTTCATCAGATTCGTCGACCCAGCGCGCCCCACCGGCGTTCCTGCCACAAACACAACCCGATTGCCCGGATACAGAAATTCGCGCGAAACCAGCAGCGTGTCCATCTGGCCAAGCATTTCGTCGGTGGTTGTGACGTTGGGCGCAAGCACGGGGGTAACTCCGTAATTGACCGTAAGCCGCCGCACAATATCGAGCGAACTCGTCATCGCGATGACCCGAAACAGCGGCCGAAACCGCGAGATCAGCCGCGCGCTGTAGCCGCTCTCCGTAAACACCACAATCGCTTCCACTCCGGCGGACTTCGCCGCATGAAAAGCGGCGTCCGCCACGATTTCCGAATCGTCCGTGCCAATCGCCATCGGCTCGGCAAATCCACGCCGCCGCAAACCGCGCTCCACTTCTTCCGCGATCTTCACCATATATTCCACCGCGGCAACCGGATGCTTGCCCACCGAAGTCTCCGCGGAAAGCATGACCGCATCACTGCCATCGTACACTGCATTGGCAACGTCGCTCACTTCCGCGCGCGTCGGATTCGGATTCTCGATCATCGATTCCAGCATCTGGGTCGCGGTGATCACGAAGCGATTGCGCCGTCGCGCCTTGCGGATCAGACGCTTCTGAATCGGCGGCACCATCTCGAGCGACATTTCCACGCCAAGATCGCCGCGCGCCACCATAATGCCATCGGAAACGTCCAGAATCGCGTCGATATCCTGCACCGCCTCCGGCTTTTCGATCTTGGCGATGATCGGCACCCGGGCCGCGCCCATGCGTTCCCGAACCATCTGCACATCCGCGGCCGAGCGCACGAAAGATATGGCAACGAAATCCACGCCCGCTTCCATCCCTGCGCGCAGATCGGTGAGATCTTTCGGCGTCATGGAAGGCGCGCTCACCTTGACGCCTGGAAGATTGATGCCTTTGTTGTCGCCAATGGGCCCGCCGGAGACCACGTCGAACGTGACCGACACGCCATCGGTGCCGATCGCCCGCAGCACCACAGCGCCATCGTTGAGCAACACGCGGTCGCCCACCCGAACATCGTTCGCAAACCTGCGGTAGATGGTGGAGGCGCGCGTTTCATCGCCCATCGTTTCCTCGGTGGTGATGACGAAGCGCGAACCGGTGGTCAGCGTGCAGCGTCCGGCGGTGAACTTGCCCAGCCGGATCTTAGGGCCCTGCAGGTCAAGCAGAATGCCGACCGGAACTCCGGTGTGCTGCTCCGCCGCGCGCACGGTTTCGATTCGTTTCTGGTGCTGATCCCACGAGCCGTGGGATGTGTTGAGACGAAAAATCGTCGCTCCCGCCCGGATCAGAGTGCAGACCGTTTCGAAGGCATCGCTCGCCGGTCCAAGAGTCACAACGATTTTTGCATTTGCCATATCCCAACATACCGTGGGCGCCGCGTCAATTGCATGGGCGTCATCTTGACATCTGCAAAAATAAGCATCATGATGTCTCTATGCGGACCACTCTCACAGTGGATGACGATCTCGCCGACCGCCTCGCTGAACTGGCGCGTGAAACCCGGCAGCCGTTCAAGGTAGTCTTAAACGCGGCTCTACGCCGGGGCTTGGGCGAGCAGTCGCCTACAGCCGCTCCTTTCAGCTATCAGGCGCACCCGGGACACCTGCGCGCTGGCATTGACGATAGGCGCCTGAACGAACTCGTCTGGGAACTGGACGAAGATCGTTTTGGCGAACTTCTCGGCCGGCGACGATGATCTTACCGGATCTCAACCTGCTGATTTATGCATACGATTCCACTTCCCCGTCGCACGAAAGTGCGCAGAAATGGTGGATTCAATGCCTGTCAGGAACGGAAAGCGTAGGCCTTTCGTGGCTGGTCGCGCTCGGTTTCGTCCGTCTCTGGACCAGTCCGCGCATCTTTCAAAATCCCATGACGGTGGACGTCGCATCCGCACACGTCGAGTCGTGGTTCCGGTGTCCGGTAGTGAGAGTTTTGAATCCGGGGCCGCGCCACGCCGAACTTGTGTTTGGCTTCCTGAGAACCGAAGGTAAAGGAGGCAATCTGACCACGGACGCGCACCTGGCGGCGCTCGCAATCGAGAGTAACGCCACTGTGCATACCGCCGACACCGATTTCCTACGTTTCCGCGGCCTGAAGTGGATCAACCCCCTGCCGTGACGCCGCAGCTGTCTTGCCCCGGGTTCTCTTGCTAAGATGGCCTTACTTGAACGACTATCTGCTTACCCTGATCCTCGGTGTTGTCGAGGGGCTCACCGAATTCCTCCCCGTCAGTTCCACGGCACATCTGCGCATTGCCCAGGCGCTGCTCGGCACCGATCTCAGCAACGGCTTCTGGAAGATGTTCGCCATCGTCATTCAGATCGGCCCGATCCTCTGCCTGCCCATATTCTTCCGCAACCGCCTCGCCGCCTGGTTCGCATCGTTTCCCGGCGGCACACGGGGCGATCGCACCGCTCTTACCCATCCGCTCACGCTCACCGCGGTCGCGTTCGTTGTCACCGCTGGCCTCGCGCTTCCTCTGAACAAGCTGATCTCCGAGCATCTGGAAAATCTCCGGATCATCGCCATCACTCTGATAGTGGGCGGCGTCGTCATGTGGATTGTGGATGCCATCTTCGGTTCGCGTGGCATGGGTGAGACCGAAAATGAGGCTGCCCGCGAAGTGGAAGAAATGGGCCCCGGCCGCGCCATATGGATCGGCATCTGCCAGGCCATTTCCGGCATCTTCCCCGGAACGTCGCGCTCCATGGCAACCATCGCCGGCGGCCAGGTGTGCGGACTTTCGCGCTCCGCCGCACTGGAGTTTTCTTTCCTGCTCTCCATCCCCACCATGGTCGCCGCAACGGGTCACGGCCTCTACTCATCTCTGAAAACCACCCACGGAGAGGCCCCGGTGCACGTCGATTCCCATGGCTGGGTGCTGCTCTTTCTGGGCACGATGATTTCGTTTATCGTGGCGTATTACGTGGTGACCTGGTTCATGAACTGGGTGCGTGAACGTGGCTTCGTGCCGTTTGCGATTTACCGCCTGATCGTGGGCGGGGCCGTGCTGGCCTGGGTGCTAAACGGCGCCGCCGGCAAATAACTCATGCAGTCCGCGTATCGCGTGGCGCTGGTAGGCGACTACAATCCCGCGGTCATCGCCCACCAGGCGATCCCCGAGGCCCTTCGACTATCGGCCGGCCCCAGCCGAACCGTCGAGGGAGTCTGGCTGCACACTTCTTCCATTCACGACGCCGCAGCCGATCTTCGCGGTTTCCACGCCGTCTGGTGCGTCCCCGCCAGCCCTTACGAAAACATGGAAGGTGCCCTCGACGCGATACGCTTCGCGCGCGAATCGGCGCTCCCTTTCCTCGGCACCTGCGGCGGCTTTCAGCACGCGGTGATCGAATACGCCCGCAACGTCTGCGGTCTGTGGGATGCGGGACATGCCGAGACGCATCCGGAAGCCGTGCTGCCGCTGATCTCGCAGCTTTCCTGCCCGCTGGTGGAACAAAGCGAAGAGATCGTCCTCGGCGATAGCGGCCTCCTCAGAGCGGCTTACGGCGCATCCCGCATATTCGAGGGCTACCATTGCACCTACGGAATCAATCAGGCGCATGAGCACCTGCTATTCCGCCACGGACTCCGCGCCACCGCGCACGGCGCCGACGGAGAAGTCCGCGGAATCGAGCTATCCACCCATCCCTTCTTTGTCGCGACGCTTTTTCAACCCGAGCGGAGAGCGCTGCGAGGCGAAGCACCGCCGCTTGTGCAGGCTTTCGTGAACGCGTTCCGCAGCCAGCGCAGCGAGTGAGATATTATGCAACATTCTCATGCGAATCGCCCTGTGCGTCTTCCTTCTCGTCCTGCCCGCCCTGCTGGGCGGCGCCAAAAAGCCGGAACCGCCGGAAATCGGCTACCCGCTGGCCAATATGAAGCCCGGCGAGCTTCACAGCGAGTTCCATGACCATCGACGCGGCCACCAGCACCACGCCATAGACCTGATGCGCCCCCGCGGCACCCCTGTGATGGCCGTTACCGACGGCGTAATCCGCAAGCTGGCCCGCAGCCGCACGGGCGGCATCTCCGTTTACCTCTTCGACCACACCGAAGAGTACTCTTTCTTCTACTGCCATCTGGATCACTATGCGAAAAATCTGCATGAGGGCCAGCAAATCCACAAAGGTGAAGTGATCGCCTACGTCGGCCATACGGGCAACGCCCGACGCTCGGCGCCGCACCTGCATTTCGCGGTCAGTCTGACCGGTCCGCAGCACCTCTGGTACGGCGGCGTCGCGATAGATCCTTATCCGCTGCTCCTCGCAGCCGCCACGCGGCCCACCGATCCTGCGCGGCCCACCGATGTCACTCAGCCCGACGCCACCCAAACCGAGACCGCCAGCGCCCCAGCCGATGCGGAAACAACAGCCTCGATATCTACTTCAGCCCCATAGCCAAAATCGTCTCCAGCCCCGGCGACTGCGCCTCGCGATCCACCACCCAGCTCTGCACGCCCGTAAATCCCGCCTTCTCCAGAAACCCGCGTAATTCCACCTCCGAAAATCCCAGCCACGTATCCGCGTAGAGCTCGCGCGCCTGCTCAAAGCTGTGCTTTTTCAGATCCAGAATCACAATCCGACCCCCGGCCTTCAGCAATCGCCCCGCCGCCGCCACCGCACGCTCCGGATGCAGCGCATGATGCAGACTCTGGCTGAAAAACGCCAAATCGATCGTCGCATCCTCAATCGGCGGCGCTTCCAGATCCCCCAGCCGGTATTCCAGATTCGCAATGCCGTTTTCGCGCGCCAGCCGCGCCCCGAATTCCACCATCTTCGCCGAATTATCCACCGCGATCACATGTTGCGCCCGCTGCGCGAGAAGCTGCGAAAACGTCCCCTCGCCCGCCCCCAGATCCGCGATCGCCATTGGCGGCATCAGCTGCAGCAGCGTCTCCGCCAAACCCTTCCAGCTGCGGCCCGGCACGTAATTGCGCCCAAATTTCCCGGCCAGTTCATCGAAGTAGCCGCGCACCTTGTCACTGCGTTTTTCAAGCGTCAGTTGCAGCGCCCGCGCGTCGTCTTTCGCTTCCGGAATTTCAGCCGCCGCTGCATGGAATGTGGCTAGAAGCTGACGGTCGCTGAGCCGATACAGACTATTCTTGCCCTGCTTTCGATCCTCCACCACCCCCGCACTTTTGAGCTGCGATAAGTGCGTCGAGATCCGGCTCTGCCCCATCGACAGAATCTCCTGCAGCTCCGCCACCGACAATTCCTCCCGCTCCAGCAGCAACAGCAGCCTCAACCGGCTCGGATCGGAAATCAGTTTCAGGGTCTTGAGGATTGAGGCCACTTATGATATTGTAGGTCTTGGCCACTCGTTGTATCAATATATTTTGATTCATTGATTTGACCATCCCGAATAGGAGATCCCATGAGCACCGCCGTACTTCCCGAAATCACGACCGATTACAAGGTCGCCGACATGAAACTGGCCGATTGGGGCCGCAAAGAAATCACCATCGCCGAGAAGGAAATGCCCGGCCTGATGTCGATCCGTCAGAAATACGCAAAAACGAAGCCCCTGGCCGGCGTGCGCGTAACCGGATCGCTCCACATGACGATTCAGACCGCCGTGCTCATCGAGACGCTGGTCGATCTCGGCGCTTCCGTCCGCTGGGCCAGCTGCAACATCTTCTCCACGCAGGATCACGCCGCCGCCGCCATTGCCGCCGCCGGGGTCCCCGTGTTCGCCTGGAAGGGCGAATCGCTCGAAGATTACTGGTGGTGCACCAACAAGGCGCTCACCCATCCCGGTGGTCTCGGCCCGCAACTCATTGTCGATGACGGCGGCGACGCCACGCTTTTCATCCACAAAGGCTACGAACTCGAAAACGGCGGCAACTGGGTCAACACGCCGTCCGGCAATAAAGAAGAGCAGGTCATCAAAGATCTGCTGAAGAAGATCCACGCGGAAAGCAAGACTCTCTGGCACGACGTGGTGAAAGACTGGCGTGGCGTTTCCGAAGAAACCACCACCGGCGTTCACCGTCTGTACAAGATGCACGAAGCCGGCGAATTGCTGATTCCCGCCATCAACGTGAACGATTCCGTCACGAAATCGAAGTTCGATAATCTCTACGGTTGCCGCGAATCGCTGGCCGATGGCATCAAGCGCGCCACCGATGTGATGGTGGCAGGCAAGGTTTGCGTCGTCTGCGGTTACGGCGATGTCGGCAAGGGCAGCGCGCATTCGCTGCGCGGGCTCGGCGCGCGCGTCGTGATCACCGAAATCGATCCTATCAACGCCCTGCAGGCCGCCATGGAAGGCTACGAAGTCACCACACTCGAAGATACGCTCGGCCGCGGCGATATCTATGTCACCACCACCGGCAACGTGGACGTGATCACCCTTGAACACATGCGCCGCATGAAGGATCAGGCGATCGTCTGCAACATCGGCCACTTCGACAGCGAAATTCAGGTCGACAAGCTCAACAACTCCGATGCCATCAAGCTGGAAATCAAGCCGCAGGTGGATCAGTACACCTTCCCCTCGGGCAACGCGATTTTCGTGCTGGCCGAAGGCCGTCTGGTGAACCTCGGCTGCGCCACAGGCCATCCGAGCTTCGTGATGTCGAACAGCTTTTCCAATCAGACGCTCGCGCAGCTCGACCTGTGGGCCAACAAGGACACCTACAAGCCCGGCGTTTACGTACTGCCGAAGAAGCTGGACGAAGAAGTAGCCCGCCTGCACCTCGAAAAGATCGGCGTGAAACTCACCACGCTCACAAAGGATCAGGCGGAGTACATTGGCGTCCCGGTAGAGGGTCCGTACAAGCCGGACCACTACCGCTACTAAAGCGCATTCACTGATTCGCGGAGACGGTTGCATGACGAACCGCGACAGTCAGGAGCGCCCATGGGTCTGCGACCCACCCCAGTGCATGAAAATGGGGTGGAGTCGCTCCCGGCCGGCAGGGTGATTCACCCTACTGCGAATCGTGAATCAGGCGGCAGCTGCCACGGCTTCACTACGGCGCGCCCATCAGCGCTTTGGGCACTGCCTGGCTTTGGGCACTGCCTGGCTTTGGGCACTGCCTGGCTTTGGGCACTGCCTGGCTTTGGGCACTGCCTGGCCCGGAAAGGCCCTGGCAACCAGTCCATGGGCCAGGATGCATAGTAGAGGAGGACCGCTCAACGCTGGCCGCACGCCGGCTCTCTGTCGAACCTACTGCCTTCCAAACTGTAGCGGTCCATCACTTTCCGAACGTAACGCCAACTCCTGTTGTATATAAGACGTCGTTCGGTTTCCGCCCCGCCACCGGATCGCTCAGATAGCGATCGCTGAAGCTGACGTTCCACACCAGCCACTTACGCAGCTTTGTGTTCGCCGACAAATCGAAATTTGCGCGGTATGCGCCGGTATCGGACAGATTGTCGAACATGCGGAACCCCTGCACGATGCTGGTCGTTCCATTTACCTTGTAGCTGAAATCGTCGCCCCAGTAGGTTTCCGATGAACTGCGCGTGAAATCCAAGGCGGGCGCTGCCGGGGAAAATTTGTCGTGGTCGTAATCGGCGCCAGCCTGAAGTGTCAGGGCGCCGCGCTTGCTCTTCCAGGCACGATACCCCAGACCGCCGCCCAGCACAAACCGCAGATCCAGGCTCTGAAACTTATCGTATTCGTAATCGTTGAAGACGTTGATTTCCATCCGCGAGCCGGTTTTCCGGTCATATTTCCAGCCGCCGCGAGTCGCCTGCGCGGTGCCGGAATGCACGCCGTTGACCGTCGCCGACGAATTCACGCCATTGAAGTAAATCGAAATCACATCGTGACTGGTGGTGCGTGACGCGTTCACGGCGGTATTGAATGTACTGGTGACCGCATTGCCCTCTGTGCCTGCGAGGCCAAGCGTCACAGTGCCGGTCCACAACTGAAGCAAAGTCGGATGCAGCAGCCGTTCATAAGTCCCCTCTTCGGCGTTGTCGCGTA
>Ga0302140_10000180_pt1 | contig 73269 bp, 63 predicted proteins | sample I_Bog_E1_1_FD_202095 | JGI IMG/M metagenome (GOLD analysis project Ga0302140, IMG submission 202095) | Peat permafrost microbial communities from Stordalen Mire near Abisko, Sweden - I_Bog_E1_1 | ecosystem: Environmental > Terrestrial > Soil > Wetlands > Peat | place: Sweden: Abisko, Stordalen... | reverse complement strand
CAGGCTCTCCGCTTCCGCCCGGCTCCGACGATGTCTCTCAACAACCGCTCTCGTATCTCGCATGCCTCCACTTCAACATGCAATCAGATCGGTGAGAAGAGTGGCTTTGCTCGGATGGATACGCTCATTTTAACTTTAGCGACATATTGTTCTGACCTCTTGCCGGAGTCCCGCTGTCAGGCGGAGACGTTAGCTGTCGCGACCTCGGGGAATATGGACGCCGGTGGCTTCATTTTCGGATTTTTCTCCTGGCAATGCTTCCGCACAACTTCTAGCCATGCTTCGTACCAATACCAGGAACCTTCGACATCCACTCCGTATTGGTGCTTAGGGTCTTTGGCATCCTTCTCGTGCCACAGCTCTGTATGAGTGTGCATCGTAAACCAGCTATATCCCTCAGCCTTCATTTGCTTGACGATCGTACTAGGCTTGAATTTGGTTCTTTCGGTGGCCTTCAAAATGACCTTATTGAGCGCATTCGACATATCTGAGCCCGGCGGTACGATCTGAACAACTTTGTCGGCAGTATTCTTGTTGTTGCTCAGCTTGTTAACAAGGGCGACCCGATACGAGAAACGCGGATCGTCGTAGTCCTCTTGGCTCATTTTTGTTTCAAACTGCACGACGAATGACTTGATGTGCTGCGGTAGGTCAGCTTCTGCCATCAACATCTTTGCGGTATTCTCGTCTATCGCGGAAAACTGGATGCTAAACGCCTGCTCCATTTCCAGCGAATACCTTTTATCAAAGAGCTTCTTAATCGTCGCGTTGAAATTAAGTGCCGCTGCCATGAACTTGGCACTCAATTGATCGTCGATCCTCGTCGTCATCTGGTGCTCGATCTCGTGGCGAACGCCGGTCAAGAACATCAGGTTCTGGATGATCGCTTTATCAAGCGGGCAAAATTTGCAGGTCAGGCACTCTTCAAGGCTCCAATGCCGGACCGCCCCGTATTTTGTCCGCAGGAACTTCTTACGCTTTCCCTTGGCTGTTGGGTCAATTTGCCTATACTCGACCTTAGTCTTGCGATAGTGAGCGTGCATGAGGTATGTCCATGCGATCACGGTCGTGACGATGAATAATTCGGACTTGAAGTCGATTTGGGGATTGTTATAAATCTGGACGGCGGTGAGCATCGCTTCGCGAGCCTTCTTCACCAGTTCCGTGGCAACAGATCCAACCTTCCGATTTCGCTTTGACATAACTCCTTGAGTGTAAAGCCAACGCGCCAAGCTGGGTGCGGTTCAGGAGGAGGAATTTCACCATCTGTTCGAATTCATCAAGCCGCGCATGATGAACAAGGAGAACTATTAGGGGCAACCCGGAAGACTGATGTTCCCTGGGAATGGGCAACTACCAGTTATCCGAAGGCCGACAATCTCAACCGTTGCGAGGAGGCCCGTCGGGTGGGCGCGAGATGAACTCCCGCTAGGGAGCACGAGTAAGGGTGGGACGACGGGCTTGGGTCAGAAAAAAGCGGAGCCCGATCGTTCAAGCTCCGCAAGGAATATTCGTTCAGGTTGGTTACGCTGCGACCTTCTTTACTGTTTTGACGACAGCTTTCGCGGGCTGTTGCGACAAGTCTTTCCTCGCTGCCTTTGCCTTCTCCTTGGCCGCAAACTCCTGTTTGACTTTCGCGGCAAGAGCATTGGTGTCCACCTTGTAGGCCGCTGCCGCATCCTTCAAGACCTGCGAGGCATTACCACGCGAAGCCGACAGCAGGATGACAGACTCAACCAAAGCGCGACCTAGCGTGCTCTCATCGGAACGACGGAGAAACGCTGCATACAACTTGCCGATTGAGTCTGCTTCCTTCATCTTCTTGATGCCATGTTGCCGCGCCAGAATAGCAATCCGGTTTTCGTCGAGCAGATTCTCGAGACGCTCGGCAACGAACAAGAGGTCACGCTTCGTGAGTCGCACTGGAACTGCCGCGCCGATTGCGGACAGAACACGCGCGCCAGTTGCGCTGGCGATGGCTTCCTCTTTGCGCCGTTTCTCCTGCTCTGCCTTCCACTGCGCATCGCGTGCTGCTCCCCCGCTGGTTGCCTTCTTGGGATGGTGGACGGCGCAGTCGGGATTGACGCAGACCTTCTGCATGGTCCCAACTTCGCTGCCTTCGGCAATGATCGCCTCCGTCGCATACTTGCACACCTTGAATTCCGGGCGCGTGGCCTCGTCCTTCGATTTCGGTTTTTCGTCGCGGATTGCGGTGTACTTATTGCGTGGCAGAACTGCGCTGCCTTCTTTCTGATTCCCGTATGCGGTGCTGATTTGAACAAGCTGCGGCTTATCTGCAATCGCCTTTGCCACGTGTGCTGACACCTTCGATTGATAGCTGAGCGGAGAACCAGTCGATGACAGGGACACATTGGGGAAAATTTGTACCCGTGTGACCAAACGATTTGGGGGCAAATGGGGGCAAATTTTTTGCGAATAAAATACGAAATAAAGCCTATTTTCAATCACTTACACCTATACTTCGGGAGACGGTAGCGCTACCAGACGTTCCCCTGGAATATTTTCATCTAAAACCTCGTCTGCTGGGGCTATCCGATCGGATCTTCATTTTTTGTCTATGCTTCGGGTGGGCGGCGCGTTGTATTCTCATAGACAAACTTATGAGCACTCGACTTGTGCAGTATCTCGCCCTGGCAACTTTGGCTACCGTGATATTTCCCGCCATTGCACAACAACCAGTTAAGGCTAAGCCTGAAGACACGGAGGTTTGGGAGCCTGTGCCCGCGATCGTGACTCCGGGTGCGACCAATGGAGCACCGCCTTCCGATGCAATCGTGCTGTTCGACGGCAAGAACCTGGACGAATGGGTATCTGCCCAGGATAGGACGCCGGCGCAGTGGGTGGTCGCGGACGGCATAATGACGGTGAAAAAAGCGCCGGGCGTGGGGAACATCGAAACCAAGCGATCATTCAAAAACTATCAGCTCCATGTGGAATGGAGAGTGCCGGAAAACATTACAGGAAGCGGCCAGGCGCGGGGAAATAGCGGAGTGTTTCTTGCCTCGACGGGGCCGGGCGACGCGGGCTACGAGTTGCAGGTTCTGGATTCTTACAACAATAAAACCTATGTGAATGGGCAGGCCGCAAGTATCTATAAGCAGGGCGCTCCGCTGGTGAATCCCAATCGCAAGCCGGGAGAGTGGCAGTCGTACGATGTGCTGTGGACGGCGCCGATATTCAACGAGGACGGCTCGCTGAAAACTCCTGCTTACGTGACGGTTTTGTTCAATGGCGTGCTGGTGCAGAACCATTTTGAACTGAAGGGACAGACTCTATACATTGGTCAGCCGTTCTATAAGAAGTACGATACGGCGCCGATCAAACTGCAGGCGCATGGCGATCAGAGTGAGCCGATCAGCTTCAGGAATATCTGGGTGAGAGAGCTCAAGTAGCTTGTGATTGGGAAGCCGGGTTATGCGCGGGCGGCGGCGGATTTTTTGTTGAGGAGCGCTATCTGGCGGAAGCTGCGAATGAGGGGAGTGTCACGGCGCGGCGACCAGGCCATGACGAATTCTACAAATGCGTTTTTCGCTTTGAGCGGACAAAAGGCGAGGTCGCGGGTGCGATATTGCTGCTCGTTCAAGGGCAAGAGGGAGACGCCTTCTCCGGCTTGAACCATGAGGACGACGCTGGACCAGACGGTAGAGAGGCTGGCGATGCGCGGGGAGAAACCGGCTTCAGAACAGAGCTCAATAGCCTTGTCGAAGACGGCGGGAGAGGTTTCGCGCGAAGAGAAGACAAAGCGCTCGTGGGCCAGATCACGCAGATCGACGGGGCCGGGAGCCGTGGGGTGATGTTTGGGTAGAATGGCCACCATGGGGTCCTGCTGGATGAGGACCGATTGCAGTTCGGGACGGAACTCAGGCTCGAGTCTGCGGGTGAAAGCTACGTCAATTCTGCCATCGACGAGTGCAACCCACTGTTGCGTCGAGGTCATCTCTACCATCGAGAGGTTTACGTCGGGGGATTGCTTCCGAAAAGTTTGAATGAGATGGGGAAAGTCGACGCCGGTGCCTCCGGCGAAGAAGCCGATACGCAAGGCGCCCATCTCTCCGCGCTGCACGCGCTGCGCACGATCAACGGCTTGGTCGGCAGCGTCGAGCGTGCGCTTAGCTTCTTCAAAAAAGACACAACCGGCGGGCGTCAGCGCGGTTTTTCGTGACGACCTCGCAAATAGGGCCACTCCAATTTCGTTTTCAAGATTCGCTAGCTGTTCGCTGATGGCGGACTGCGCGACATGGAGCACGCGGGAGGCGCCGCTGAAGCTCTCCTGCTCCGCGACTGCGACGAGATAGCGCAGGTGCCGTAGTTCCATAGAGATAGGCTATCGGTTTTTCCGATAGATGGCAACGGAAAGAACTGCGCAACCTAAGTGGCGAAATCGAATCCATATAGATGGTCTTTGGTAACTGGAAACCTTCCCCTCGCCACGGGCGAAATGAGGACGCACTCGCATGTGGATCGTTAGAGTGGCTCTAAACAGGCCTTATACGTTTATTGTGCTTGCGCTGCTCATTTTGCTGGCGGCGCCGGTGGTGATTATGCGGACGCCCACCGATATATTCCCGGACATCAATATTCCGGTTGTTTCGATTGGCTGGCAGTATACAGGGCTCAATCCTGAAGAGCTTGAGGGGCGTTTGACTTCGCCTTATGAGAAGGCGCTGACGACGCTGGTCGATAACATTCAACACATCGAATCGACCACTTATAACGGGACAGTGGTCGTGAAGGTTTATTTGCAGCCAGGGGCGTCGCTTGATACAGCGAATGCACAGGTGACGGCTGCGTCGCAGTTTTTGCTTCGGCAACTTCCCCCTGGCATTCTTCCCCCGCAGATTATCAACTTCTCGGCATCGAGTGTGCCGATTTTGCAATTGGGAATTTCGGGCGAGGGGTTGTCTGAAGCGCAGTTGAATGACTACGCGACGAACTTCGTTAGGACCCAGCTTATTACGGTGCCGGGCGCCGTGGTGCCTTCGCCGTATGGAGGAAAGCAGCGCCAGATCAGCATCAGCATGGACCAGGCGGCGATGCAGTCGAAGGGAATTGCGCCCGGCGATCTGTTGAGTGCGGTCGCGCAACAGAGTGTGGTTATGCCGTCGGGAACGATCAAGGTTGGTCAATCGGAATATGATGTGCGCACCAATGGATCACCGCGCACAGTTGTAGACCTGGCGAATATCCCGCTGAAACAAGTAAACGGAACCACTATTTATTTGCGCGACGTGGCCAGCGTCAGTGACGGCTTCCAGGTGCAGACCAATGTGGTGCGGCAGAATGGCCGCCGCAGTGTGCTGATCTCGGTTTTGAAGAGTGGCAATGCTTCGACGCTCGATGTGGTGAAGGGCATTCGCGCGATATTGCCTCGTGTAGCGACGACCGTACCGCCGGAGTTAAAGATCACACCGTTGTCGGATCAGAGCGTGTTTGTGCGGGCAGCGGTGCAAGGCGTGATTCGCGAGGCGATCATTGCGGCGGCACTTACGGCAATCATGATCCTGGTGTTTCTGGGTAGCTGGCGGTCTACGCTGATTATCGCTGTGTCGATTCCGCTGTCGATTTTGGCATCGGTGATTGTGCTGGGGTTGATTGGCGAAACCATCAATACGATGACGCTGGGCGGACTGGCGCTGGCGGTGGGTATCCTGGTGGACGACGCTACCGTCACTATTGAAAACATTGAGCGATTTCTCGAAGATGGCTTCTCGCTGCACGATGCAATTCTGGAAGGCGCGGCGCAGATTGCGGTACCGGCGCTGGTATCGACTCTCTGTATATGCATCGTGTTTTTGCCGATGTTCTTTTTGGGTGGGGTGGCACGGTACTTGTTTGTGCCGCTGGCCGAAGCAGTAGTGTTCGCTATGCTGGCCAGTTACGTTTTAAGCCGGACGCTGGTGCCGACACTGGCCATGTATTTGTTGCGGGTGAAAGAGCATGGCGCGGCCGTGCGCGGCATCTTCGCACGTTTCCAACAGCGATTCGAGCAGGTATTTGAGCGGGTTCGCGAGCGTTATCATGGGTTGCTGCAGGGATTCGTATTTCGCCGCAAGATTTTCATTCCTTCGTTTCTTGGGATTTGCTTAATCTTGTTTGCCTTGCTGCCTTTCCTGGGCGAGGATTTCTTTCCGGACACCGATAGCGGTCAATTCATTTTGCATGTGCGTGGGCCAACCGGCATGCGCATTGAAGAGACGGCGCGTCTGTTCGACCTGGTGGAAGATCAGATTCGCAAGGAGATTCCGGCTGCGGAGATCGATAACATCCTGGATAACATCGGGCTGCCTTATAGCGCGATGAACACGCAGCACCTGACCAATGGAACGCTGGGGGTGAGCGACGGCGACATTTTGGTAAGCCTGAAGGAACATCATGGGCCGACGGCCCGCTATGTAAGTGCGCTGCGCGGCAGTTTGCCAAGGACGTTTCCCGCGGCGACGTTTTATATGTTGCCGGCGGATATCACGACGCAGATTCTTAACTTCGGAATGCCGGCGCCGATTGATATTCAGATCGAAGGCAACGACGTGGCAGAGAGTAAGGTGCAGGCGGACAAGATACTGGGTCAATTGCGCCGAGTTCCGGGTCTGACGGATTTGCGTATTCAGCAACCGTTCGATTACCCGACGTTTGAAGTAAATGTCGATCGAACCAAGGCTGCGCAGGGTGGTTACACAGCGCGCGATGTGGGCACGAGCCTGCTCAATACGCTCAGTGGCAGCTTCCAGGTAACGCCTATGTTTTTCTTGAACTGGAAGAACATGGTGAATTACAACGTGGTGGCGCAGACACCGCAATACAAGATGGACTCGATGCAAGATCTCGCGAATATTCCGATTAACCGTATGACAAACGGCGCTGCAGCTATTCCGCCGACGGCGACTCCGGAGATTTTGAATGATCTGGCGAGCGTCGGACGCGGCAACGAGATGGCGGTTGTGAACCACTACAACATTCGACGCGTGGTGGATGTGTATGGGAACGTGCAAGGGCGTGACCTGGGCGGAGTGAGCCGCGATATCAGGAAGATTCTCGACAACAATTCGGGTTCATTGGCGCGCGGCACATACGTTACATTGAAGGGCCAAGTCGAGACGATGAGGAGTTCTTACATCGGCCTTGTTGGAGGGTTGGTATTTTCAGTGGTGCTGGTGTACTTACTGATCGTGGTGAATTTTCAGAGCTGGGTTGATCCCTTCATCATCATTACCGCACTGCCAGCGGCGTTGGCCGGCATTGTGCTGTTTCTCTTCCTGACGCACACGACGTTGAGTGTGCCGGCGCTGATGGGGGCCATCATGTGCATGGGAGTGGCGACGGCGAACAGCATATTGGTTGTTTCATTCGCGAAGATTCGATTGGATGAGCATGGCAACGCGATCAAGGCCGCGATTGAAGCGGGTACTACGCGTTTTCGGCCAGTGATCATGACGGCGCTGGCCATGATTATCGGTATGGTTCCTATGGCTCTGGGAATGGGCGATGGCGGCGAACAAAATGCGCCGCTAGGCCGCGCGGTGATCGGCGGCCTGCTGTGCGCGACGGTCGCCACGTTGCTCTTTGTGCCGAGTGTGTTCGCACTTATTCATGGATCGGAAAAGAGCGAACGGGCACGGATGCAGAAACGACTTGTACAGGAACATGCATGAGCGGCGGCAAAGGAAACGGGAGACGATGATGGATACTCAGGAAGCACCGACAACAACTACTCCGGTAGACGTGGTGCCGGCGCATGCCGATACGGCGCATGTGACGCCACCGGTTGAGGGCAGCGGTGGAAAAATGCTCGGCCTGGTGTTTGCGGTGGTGCTGCTGGTTGCGATTGGCTATGGGCTCTATCTGCGTTCGAGTAACGAGACGCGGCTGGCTCATGTGACCGATGAGGCCGCGGTTCTTTCGGTTTCCGTGGTGCATCCGACGGCTGGTTCGGTGGCTGAGGATCTTTCACTGCCGGGAAGTGTGCAGGCTTTTACTGACACGCCTATTTACTCGCGCACTAATGGATATTTGCGTAAATGGTACTTCGATATTGGGGCGCATGTTCGCAAAGGACAATTATTGGCAGAGATTGAGACGCCCGAGATTGACCAGCAACTGAACCAATCGCGGGCGGAGTTAGAACGCATTCAAGCGAACGAGCAACTAGCGGGAGTAACGAGCAATCGCTGGCAGGCATTGCTGGCCAAGCACGCGGTTTCGCAACAGGAAGCAGACCAGGCGAAGAGCAACTTTATCGCAGCACAAGCAGCCGTGGATGCGAGTAAAGCCAATGTGCGAAGGCTCGAGCAGTTGCAAGATTACGAGCGTATCACGGCTCCATTTGATGGAATCATCACGGCGCGTCACACCGATATCGGTGACTTGATCGATGCCGGATCGGGGTCGAGTAGTCCGCGGGAGCTGTTTCACCTGGCGGCGATAGGGAAACTGCGTGTCTATGTGGCGGTGCCAGAAGTTGATTCCGATTTGATTCATGATGGCGATACGGCAACATTGTCGGAGGATTCGAATCCTGGCCTGAAGATTCCGGGAACGGTGGTTCGCAATTCAAACGCGATCGATCAGGCGACGCGCACATTGAATGTGGAAGTAGACGTGGATAATGCGAAGGGCGAGTTGCGGCCGGGCGCGTATGTGTTTGTTCACTTTCATCTACCGATTAGTACCACAGCTGTAACTATTCCTTCGAATACTCTGCTGTTTAGGGCAGAGGGGTTGCGTGTAGGCGTGATTCATGGGGATCGGGTGGAACTTACGCCGGTGACAATTGGGCACGACTTCGGTAGTACGGTGGAGATTACTTCGGGACTTACTGTCGACAACGATGTGATTTTAGATCCGCCGGATTCGCTGACCAGCGGGACGCAGGTGCATATACAAATGGCCAAGACTCCACGAGGGCGGTCATGAGGAATAAGTTGAAGTTAGTGCTGGTGTCGCTGGCAGGCGGATTGGTTATAACGGTCGCGGGTTGTAAGGTTGGTCCTGAGTACACGCGCCCGGCAGCGCCATTGGCACCGGCGTTTAAAGAGACGCTTCCGGGTAATTTTAAAGCTGAGGATGGATGGAAGCCGGCGCAGCCTAATGATGCCCAATTGAAGGGTGATTGGTGGACGCTGTTTAACGACGCGCAGTTGAATACTCTCGAAGGGGAGGTCGATCCTGCGAACCAGACGTTGAAGCAGGCGGAGGCTAATTTTCGTGCGGCGCGGGCAGCGATTCGCGTGAATCGTTCGGCAGAGGCGCCGACGATTGGAACCGGTCCGAGTGTGGGCGCGGTGCGGGATTCCAGAGAACAACCGTATTTCAATTCGACGTCGGCGAATGGCGGTGAAGGGAATTTCGAACTTCCGTTCGATTTGAATTACGAGATTGATTTGTGGGGGCGCGTTCGTCGCACGGTTGCGCAAGCGCGCGAGCAGGCGCAGGCTTCGGCTGCAGATCTGGAGACGTCGCGGTTATCGCTTCATGCGGAGCTGGCCGTCGACTACTTCAACTTGCGATCGGCCGATGCGCAGAGCCGGTTGTTGCACGACACGGTGAAGGCGTATGAAGCGGCCGTGCAACTTACACAGGACCGTTATGACGGCGGGGCTTCACCGCTGTCCGATGTGTCGCAGGCGCGTACGCAACTGCAAACGGCACAGGTGCAGGCTACTGATGTCGATATTCAGCGAGCGGCGTTTGAACATGCGATTGCGGTGTTGATCGGTCAACCGCCCTCGACGTTTACGTTGCAGCCGGACCCGATTACCGTGGCTGCGCCAACGCTTCCGGCGATTCCAGGGATGTTGCCTTCGCAGCTATTGGAGCGGCGTCCTGACATTGCTTCAAGCGAACGCAGCATGGCCGCGGCCAACGAACAGATCGGAATTGCGCGGGTGGCATTTTATCCGACGCTGTCGTTATCGGCGACGGCGGGATTTCTGGGAACGTCTGCGGTTAATTGGTTTTCGTGGCCAAGTCGTTTTTTTGCGCTGGGTCCGACGTTGTCGCAAACTTTGTTTGACAATGGTCGCAGGCGCGCTGTTTCAGACATTGCCGAAGCTCAGTATGACGGCACGATCGCGGCATATAGACAAACTACTCTGACCGCGTTTCAGCAAGTGGAAGACAATCTGAATGCGCTCAACAGACTGGAACTCGAAGCCAATCAACAACACGATGCGACTGCTTCGGCGCAGCAGTCGCTCGATTTGTTCAATGTGCGTTATGAAGGTGGCGTGGACACTTATCTTCAAGTCATCACGTGGCAGACATCGCTATTGCAGAACCAGCGCAACGACATTGAGATTACGCGGCGGCGATTTGAAGCCAGTGTTCTGTTGGTAAAGGCACTGGGCGGTGGATGGGACGCGGCGCAGTTGCCGCAGCATCTTTGATGCGGTGTTACTGGGCTGGCGCGCTAGCTGCTGCTGTTTGAACGAGGGTGCGTAGCTCGGGCAGGAACACAAATCGAACCAGCGCCGAAGGCTTTTCAGCGTCTGTGATGATAGCCGTCTGTCCATCGGCCCAGCTGGATGCGGGTGTCGTGTGGGTCTGGAGATAAGACAGCGACTCCAGTCCGACTTGAGCAAGAGCGACGAGTTGGTGAGCACGAGCTTCAATGTCTGACAGGCGTGGGGAACGATGGGCCCATGCCTCAAGCAGAGGCGCCGCCTCTTGCCATTCGATGAAGCGATAGCGGAGTTTGATGGCGGCTGCTTCGCGATCGGATGGGTGGGCGGGGTTGGCGACCGCGGCGACCTCGCGAGCGATCTCCTGGCGCGATGGGGGATCGGCAACTACCGCGTCGACTAGGCGGTCGAGTGATGTGTAGGCATCGGTGTGTTGGCCCTGATAGCGCTCATGAAAACTGACCGGCTCGATGACGGACGCGAGAATATCGAGAGGTTCGGGATCGACGGCGCCGAGGAGATTGCGACGCAGTCTTTTGGGACCGATGATGTGCGTGAGGCCAACGTCTTCAAGTTCGAGAGATGCGATACGAAGACGGCGATACATGTCGGGGACATCACGATCGGATTGAGGCGACCAGAAGCGTTCGGCAATGGCGAGGGTGCGCGGCCAGACGCGCGAATCGACAGTTTCGGCGTGAAGCTGCTCGGCCCACATGCAAACTTCGCCGCCGAGGATGAGGCGCTGCTGATCGGTCGTGAGCTTGGTGTCGGTGGGGACGGGGTCGGCGAGGAACATCTGCTCCGCAGTCTTTTGAGCGTCGAGGTAATAGGGAGCGGAGAGAATCCCGGGGTATCCCTGAACTGCGCCCTGGGCAAGGGATTCCTCACCGCGCCAACTCTGGACCATGATGTCTTTGGGTAACTCGGGGCGCAGGATTTCATCCCAGCCAATCATCTTTTTGCTGTGCTTGTTCAAGATTGGCAAGAGGCGCTGATTGAAGTAGGCCTGTAAGTCAGGTGGAGTCTTAAAGCCCTTCTTGTCCATGAAGGCCTTGATGCGCGGGTTGGCAAGCCAGCCGGTACCTTGAGTTTCATCGCCGCCGATGTGGAAGTATGCGTCGGGAAAGATGGCGGCCATCTCACCAATGAAAATGTCGAGGAATTTGTAGGTTTTCTCATTGCTTGGATCGAGCTCGGCGTGCGGAATTCCGAAGACTTTAGGAAGTTCCTTGATGTCTTCGCCGGAACCGTACTCGGGATAAGCGAGAATCCAACTGGACGTGTGGCCGGGTATGTCGAACTCGGGAACGACACGGATGCCGCGCGCGCGAGCGTAGGCGACGACCTCGTGCATTTGGTCTTGAGTATAGAACTGGCCTTCGGATGCGGCTTCGGTGAGGCGGGGGAATTTCTTGCTTTCGGCGCGGAAGCCCTGGTCGTCACTGAGGTGCCAGTGAAAGACATTGAGCTTGGCGACGGCCATGCCATCGAGGGTTCGTTCAATAACATCGACGGGTTCGAAGTGACGGCTCACGTCTATCATGAATCCGCGCCAGCGAAAGCGGGGCGCGTCATCGATGGTGACGGCTGGCAGGGTGCATGCGCCATTTTCTGTTGAAATCAATTGGAGAAAAGTTTCCATGCCGCGCATGGCGCCCACGTCGGTGGCGGCGCTCACTGTTGCCTGGGTGGAGGTGACGGTTAGTTGATAGGTTTCATCTTCATCGATGCTCTGAATGGCCTCGCCGGGGCCTGCAACTTTGAGGGTAAGGATTGGCGCCGAGGGCTTTGACGAATATTGCGAGCGAGCGATTTCGCCACACTGACGGTCGAGGCGTGCAATCAAGCGATCAAAGGCTGCATCGAGGCGCGCGTCGTGAGTGCCGGCAAAGGCCACAGTGAAATGAGTGTCGATCACGAGATGACCCTGGCCCATTTGGAGCGAGCGAGGCAGCGGCATCAAGCGAAGTGTCGTTGCGCCGTCGGCAAAAGAGCAGGGAACGCAAAGAGCGAAGAGCACAAGAAGCAAGGGCAGTATCGCTTTCCTACTCTTACCTGCATAAGGGGTGGAGAAGGGTGGGGCACCGTGACAGTATTCAGAACCTTGATGAATAATCGGCGATTGATGGGAACTCATTGGATAACCTCTCGATGGAGTTGTAAAGAGCAAGGCGCAGGGACAAAGCCGAAATGCAATGATGATCATACGGCGTAGAGCTTAGTGAAAGCTGTAACAGGATGCTTGATGGCTATGACGCAAGAACGGAATACAGATTGGAACTGGTAATTGAAATTTACCAGACTTGTGAAGGGCGGGATTGACGGTGCTATGAGAGCTTGCTCCAAGACTATAGGAAGGACGATCGATCGTATGCGGAGGTTCTCTGAGAGAACGCGTTATTGCTTGAGATTGTGGGTTTATGTCTGTGGGGCTGCGCTGGCAATTGTGGCGGTTTCAGCTCAGCCGGCGCATCGTCTTGAGCGTCGGACAGCAGCCTCGGAACGGATAAGTAAAGTTCTGGACCCGATCATGGCGAAGGCGGTCGCGGACGCGAATATTCCTGGAGGCGTGCTGCTGGTGGGGCACAACGGGAGGGTCGTCTATCGCAAGGCTTTCGGGTGGCGGTCGCTCGAGCCAACGCGGGAGCCGATGACGACGGATACGATCTTCGATCTTGCTTCGTTGACGAAGTGTATTGCGACCACTACCTCGATGATGAAGTTGATCGAAGAGGGACGCGTGCGGTTGAACGATCCTGTGGCGATGTATCTGCCGGAGTTTGCCGAGAATGGGAAGCAGGATGTGACGGTGCGGGAACTGATGACGCACTATTCAGGGCTGGCGCCCGATCTGGAATTAAAGACGCAGTGGCAAGGACGAGAGGCCGCGTTCAAGATGGCGATGGAGCTGGAGCTTGAGAATCCGCCGGGGGTGCGGTTTGTTTATAGCGACATCAACTTTGAAGTTCTGGGATTCATGGTGGAGAAGATCTCTGGGGAATCCTTGAATGATTTCGCGAGCAAGCATGTATTTGGGCCTTTAGGCATGCGGCATACGCTGTACTTGCCGCCGGAGCAATGGCGTGCGAAGATCGCGCCGACGCAATATGACGAGCAGGGACGAATGCTGCGCGGCATTGTTCACGATCCGACGGCTAGGCGTATGGGCGGCGTTGCTGGACATGCGGGATTGTTTTCGACGGCCGATGATCTGTCGAGATTCGCGCAGGAGTTGCTGACGGGTTCAACGGTGCTGAACAGGCTGACGGTAAGCAAGATGTCGACGCCGCAGCAGGCTGCGAACGCCGCGAGTTTGCGGGGGTTGGGGTGGGATATTGATTCTCCGTTTGCGAGCAACAGAGGGGAACTGCTGCCGGTTGGTTCGTTCGGGCATACAGGGTTTACGGGGACTTCGTTATGGATCGATCCGGTGACGCAAACGTATATTGTGCTGCTGACGAACGCGGTGCATCCGCGGGGCGGAGGGTCGGTGGTTTCGCTGCGATCAAGGGTGGCGAATGCGGTGGCCGCAGCGCTTGATCTGAGCGTTGACGAGAAGGAGAAATTGCGGTTGGCAAGGATTACCGGATATAACGAATCGCTGATGGCAGCGAGGCGATTGACGGCGAGAAATGGCGAGGTGAAGACGGGAATCGATGTGCTGGAGGAGCACGGGTTCAGGGAGCTACATGGTGATGTGAACCGACCGGTGAGGGTGGGGCTCGTGACGAACCAGACGGGGATCGATGGGCATGGGCAGAGGACGGCGGATGTGTTGGCGCATGCGGCGGGGATCAAGTTGACCGCGCTCTTCAGCCCTGAGCATGGCGTGGCGGGCAACGCGGACACAGCGGAGATCGGCGACGCCAAGGATGTTGCGACGGGTGTACCGATCTATAGCGTGTATGGAAACAGCGATGCAAAGCGTCGGCCGACGACGGAGGCATTGGCGGGGATCGATGCGATTGTGTACGACATTCAAGATGTCGGCGTTCGGTTTTACACGTACGAGACCACGCTGGGGTATTTTCTGGAGGCTGCTGCAAAAGCGGACAAAGAAATTGTTGTTCTCGATCGCCCCAATCCGATTGGGGGCGTGTCGGTCGAAGGGCCGATTGCCGATGCCGGCAGAGAGTCGTTTGTAAGTTACGGGCAGACTCCGGTGCGGCATGGGATGACGATTGGTGAATTAGCCAGGATGTTCAATGGGGAGCGCGGAATCGGGGCTAAGTTGACCGTAGTTCCGATGAAAGGATGGATGCGGGGAGATTGGTTCGATGCTACGGGGGAGTTATGGGTCAATCCATCGCCTAACATGCGTAGTTTGACGGAAGCTGAGCTTTATCCCGCGATTGGATTGATTGAGACGACGAATATCTCGGTTGGAAGGGGGACGGATACTCCTTTTGAATTAGTGGGTGCGCCGTGGGTTGAAGGGGGAGTGCTGGCGCGCTATCTCAATGCGCGCGAAATCGGCGGAGTGCGATTCGTGCCGGTGCGGTTCACGCCGGTAGGTTCGATATTTGCGAACGAAATGTGCGGCGGCGTGAATTTGATTGTGACGAACCGAAATGAACTGGATGGGCCTGAACTGGGAATTGAAATAGCGGCGGCGCTGGACCATCTTTATCCGGACAACTATAAGATCGGCGGGCTGGACACGTTGATGGTGAGCAAGGCGAGTCTGGCGGCATTGATCGCGGGTGAGGATCCTCGTCGGATTGCGGAGGGTTGGAGCGATGCGATCGAACGATTCAATACTGTAAGGGTTAAATATTTAATTTACTGAGCGGGATATTTATTTAAAGCGGGCCGGGCGAGGATGTTTATGTGATGCGGCCGATGTTACGGAACCTATGTGAAGTGTAAGTGGTGTTGAAAGCTCCTATGCCATGGTGTGACGCGAGGGTGGCCAGCAGATTATTAGAGTTCGCTTATTCAGACAAACTCAAAAACGTATAACTCAACCCGATCTTTCCACAAGATGAGAGCTAACCCTAGAGGGCGAGTGCGCCGATAGGTTAGGGGTAACCAGCCAGCTACAGGACGACTGCGGATTCATTGTACCGATCGTTGCCGGTTGTTGACCGAGAAGTTTCGCGGGGGTTGCTTTTGTAGGGGAAGGCCGTTTCGCGGATGGGTGGGTTGAGATTCGGGAGCGGGGAATTCACAAATGTTTTTGGGCAGCAAGCGAAGAGTTGGGGTTCATGGAATTAGAGATCAGATCGCAAGCAGCTGAAAAGACCCGCGAGGCCAGGAGGATGGTCGAGTCGCTGTTGTTCGACTCCGAGCGCGAGGTAGCGGACATAGCCAACGAGTTTGAAGACCTGGCCCGGCATACCCACGCCATGCTGAATCTGGCTGCAGTGATTGTGGGCTGTGTCGAGAATGAGAGCGTTACTTCGATTCTGCCCAAGGTGGAGACGTTGGGTGTGGCAGCGAGACAGTTTATCCAAAAGCGGCTGGAAGCGGCGACGGTGTTGGTATCGACCGTGCACAGCGAGGCAAACCTGATTGAACGGCTGGCGCATCTGACGCGGGGGCAAAAGTCGGTGGCGCGGGAGACCCAGTTGTTGTGCGTGCTGACGAAGATCGAAGTAGCTCATCTGGGTGAGCTGGGAATGGGATTTCAATATTTGGCCCATGAGCTGGAGGCTTTCTCAGAGACGGTGACCAGCAGCACGGTGGAGCTGGCTAACCGGACCAATGAGCGGCGCCGCGCGATTGGGGAGACGAGCCGTCTGTTGGCGGTGGCGATGCCGCGCATACGACTAGGCTTTGCGCGCATTGAGGCGGAGTTGGGCAAGGCGCTGGCCGATTTGGATCAATCGATGGGCGAGCTGTCGAGCAGTCCGACGCGTTTCCGCTCCTGTGTGGAAGAGATCGCGGGACAAATATCGGGCGTGGTGGCGGCGGTGCAGTCGCACGATATTACCCGTCAGCAGATGGAGCATGTGCGCGATGCGCTGGGCGCGATCGACGAGACGATGAGGGCGGAGGGTGATCTGGGGGCGGAGGAGATGCCGAGGCTGGTGGCGGGCCTGGCGATCCAGTCCTACCAGATGAGAAATGTGCGGGAAGTGATGGGCGGGTGGGTTTCGAGGATGCGGACGTGCCTCGAGGACATTTTGCGGGTCAGCTCGTCGGAACTTTCGGAGATTGGTCCCATGGTTCTCAAGCAGGATCAGGAGCTCACCTCGCACCTGGCATGGATTGAGAAGCTGGAGCAGGAATGCCAGGCGGATAACGAGGAGATTCAAAACTCTCTGGCCGGCATGTCGACGTTGATGCAGTTGGTGGGCGAACACCTGGAGCGGTCCAAGTCGATTCGCGACCGGATGCAGTTGCTGAATTTCAATTCGATCGTCGAGGCCAGCCGGCTGGGCACGCAGGCCGACGTCATCCTCGAAATCTCAGGGAATATCAAGCGGATTTCGGGCGGGTGGAGCGAGATGACGGATCTATCCGGCCAGGCGATGGAGCAGATTCTGGAGTTGATCGGGCAAACCGAGGAAGGCATGAAGGCCTTTTCAGAAGGCAGCAAAGAAGGTTTGCAACAGGCGCAGGCGGAAACCAGAGGCGGGCTTGAAGAGTTGCGGGATGCGGCGCGGACCGCAGCCGCCAATGCCGCGGAGATTGACCAGGCGGCGGCGCGGATGCGGGAGCGGATTACCAGCGTTCAAACGACCGCGGACCATTTGAGCGGCTGCGTGGATGCGCTGGGCGTGGTGCTGAGCGAGATCGACGGGATCCAGGCGCAGATGGAGAGCGAGTCTCCGGGAGCGATTGAGCGCTGCGACAAAGAGGCCATTGAGGCGGAGTTTTCAATCACCTATACCACCGAGATGGAGCGTCGTGTGCTGAGGGCTGCTATCAATGGCGAACCGTTGCCGGCATCGGACGATATCGCTCAAGGAAACGATGTAGAGCTGTTTTAAAAAACCTGTCGCCGTTCAAAGGGAAGGCAAATAGGGCTTTCCGGAAAACGGGAAATGGGAGTTTCGAATGAAGAAGATCTTAACCGTAGACGATTCGTCCAGCGTGCGCCAGATGGTGAATTTCACGCTCACCAAGGCGGGCTACGAAGTGGTAGAAGCCGTGGATGGCAAGGACGGTTTAGACAAAGCCGGACGGGATAAGTTCGATTTGATCATTACGGATTTGAATATGCCAAACATGGACGGCATTGAAATGATGACCGGGATTCGCAAGCTGAGCGGGTACGGGTTCACCCCGATCCTGATGCTGACCACCGAATCGCAGACCGAGAAGAAAGATGCGGGCCGCAAGGCGGGGGCGACGGGCTGGATCGTGAAGCCATTCAATTCCGACCAGTTGGTAAGCGTGCTGCGCAAGCTGGTGGGATAGTGGGGCGGGCTGTGATTGAGAGGGTAAGTGGTCATGGCGATGACTGGAGGGCGCTCGGCAGCGACATGCGGGTGCGGGCACAGGAAATCGGCAGTTTTTCGATTAAAGCAATTCAATAAACCGTCACCGGAAACAACGCGCGACTTGCTAGGAGATCACCGATGAAAAGCATGTGCATTGGCAGTCCGGGAAGGGAGCATGGATGGCAGTCACTCTGTTGCCCGATGAAGTAACAACCCAGGTCACGCTTGAAGGCGCGATCACCATTGCCGGGGCGTCGGAGTTGAAGGAGACTCTGCTGCGTGCGATTGAGGCCGGGAAGGATGTGTCGGTTTCGCTCGGCGGAGTAACGGCGCTCGATGTAACTGCGGTCGAGGTGCTATGGGCGGCCTCGCGCGCGGCCAAGGCGTCAGGGCTGCGATTCAGTCTCTCCGTTCCACTGGGAGAGGAACTTTCAACCAGTCTCAGGGAAGCGGGCATCGATCTGTCCGACCTCTGGGAAAGGGCCGTATAGGCAAGGGTGAAGCGTTGTCGACCGCGGATAATTCGGAAAGTTTCGTACAGAGTTTCCGTGAAGAAGCTCGCGAGATTCTGGTAGAACTCGAGGCAGCACTTCTCGAACTCAATGAAAACCGGGGCGACCTGGACCTGGTGGGCCGGGTGTTTCGCGCTTTGCATACGATCAAAGGCTCCGGATCGATGTTTGGATTCGATAAGCTGGCGGCGTTTACGCACAACCTCGAGACGGCTTATGACGAGGTGCGTAACGGACGGATGGGTGTCGAACCGGAGTTGATCGATCTGACGCTGGCGGCGCTCGATCAGATTCGCGCCATGCTGGAGGAGTCCTCGGGCGGCAAGGGCGCGGACCCGGCGGCCTGCGAGGCCATTCTAAGCAAGGTTCGGCAGATGACGGCCAAGGGCGCGAAGCCGAGCGCGGAGCCGAGTCCGGCCCCGGTGGCGGTAGCCGCGGACGAGACCAAGACGGCAGGCGCTTCGTCGTCGTGGAAGATACACTTCGCTCCGGGGCCGGAGCTGATGCGCTTTGGCGCCGATCCGCTGCTGCTGGTGCGGGAGTTGCGGCAACTGGGCGAGCTCGAGGTGAAGGCCTGCATGGAGGCCATACCGCCGCTTGCCGAGCTCGATCCGGAGCGCTGCTATGTGTCGTGGGAGATGAACCTATCGACTGCGCTGAGCCGCGACGCGATCCGCGACGTGTTCATCTTTGTCGAGGACAGCTGCGAATTGCAGATTGATCCGGCGATCGATTCGGTGGTCGATCCGCTGCTCGAAGGCTCGGCAGCGGTGGAGGTTCCGTGTCCCGGCGATGCGGTGGCCAAAGCCCTGGGCGAGCAGCGCGGTGAGCGGGGCGGCCGCCGCGATTACGACAAGCCGGACAGCGCCACGAGCCTGCGGGTTCCGGCGGCGAAACTGGACCAGTTTGTGGACCTGGTGGGCGAGATGGTCACGGTGCAGGCGCGGCTGAGCGAGCTGGCGGCACGCACGGAGGACCCTGACATCGGGGCGGTGTCGGAGGAGATAGAACGGCTGACCGGGGCTCTCCGGGAAAGCTCGATGAACATCCGCATGGTGCCTATCCGGGCTACGTTTGAGCGCTTCCGGCGGCTGGTGCATGACCTGGCGCGGGACCTCGGCAAGAACGTGGAACTGACCATCGAGGGCGCCGAGACGGAGCTCGACAAGACCGTGATCGAGCAGTTGAGCGATCCTTTGATGCACCTGATCCGTAACAGCATGGATCACGGCATCGAGGCTCCTGCCAAGCGCGTGGAGCGAGGCAAGCGGCCGGTGGCGACCATTCACCTGTCGGCCCGCCATTCCGGCGCCAGTGTGCTGATCACGGTCGCGGACGATGGCGGCGGCATAGACGCGACGGCGGTTCTGGGCCGGGCCATTGAGCGGGGCGTGGTGGGCGCCGATGTGCAACTAACCGAAAATCAGGTATTCGCTTTCATCTTCGAGCCGGGTTTCTCGACCGCGCAGAAGGTCACCGACGTATCGGGCCGCGGCGTGGGCATGGACGTGGTTCGCCAGCATGTGGAGAGCCTGCATGGCAGCATCGACGTGGCCAGCAAGCCCGGCGCCGGCACTTCAGTCACGCTGAGGCTGCCTCTTACCCTGGCCATCATCGATGGCCTGCTGGTGAAGGTGGGCGACGCCTTCTTTGTGCTGCCCCTGGCCAATACGCTCGAATGCATCGAGCTCACCAGCCGGGATGTGGAGGTTGCCAACGGCAAGCATGTGGCCAATGTGCGCGGGGAGATTGTCCCCTACATCCGGCTGCGGGAGCACTTCGGTATTGTCACGGAGCGGCCGGAGATTGAACAGATCATGATTGTTGAAACCGAGGACGGCCGCTATGGGTTGGTCGTCGACCAGGTGCTGGGCGACTGCCAGACGGTGATCAAGAGCCTGGGGCGGTACTACCGGCACGTTCAAACCGTTTCGGGCGCGACCATCCTGGGCAATGGAATTGTGGCACTGATCCTGGACCCGCATCGGCTGGTGCAGGAGGCACTGCGGGCACTCACGCGCGAGCCTCGGATCTTGTCGGCGAGTGCCGGGGCGCGAACGATCAAAGCAACGTGAGTCACTCAGGGGAGCGAACGCAGCCGGCCAGTGGCACGACAGTTGTCTGACCGTGCGGCTCAAGACGGAGGCCCAGGGACGGAAACCTGGGGACAGGGACAGGGACAGGGACAAGGACAGGGACAAGGAGCAGGAGATGTTGAACAACATCAAAATAGGCCCGAAACTGATTGGCGGATTTGTAGCCGTTTCGCTGATTGCGGTAGTCATCGGGTTGACCGGCATCATCTGCCAGCATTCGCTTGCGGACGCCAATGTGCAGCTCTATCAGCGAGCCACCATCCCGGAGAGCCAGCTGGTCGACATGACTTATTCGATGCAGGCCTTGCGCATCGCCTGCCGCGACGCCATTCTTTCAAGCGACAAGCAGAAGTACGCATCGCGCGTCAGCAGCCTCAAGGAAAACCTCACCCGGCAATCGGAGGAGTTCAAGAAGACGATCGATTCGGAGGAGATTCGCCGCGAATACGATTCATTCGTCGAAGAGCGGAAAAAGTACGAAGTCTTTCTCGACCGCATGGTGGCTTCTTCAGTGGCGGGCAAGGACAAGGACGCGGTGCAGATTCTCTTTCAGCCCGACTATGGGGCGGCCGCAGCCGCGGTGCAGGACACGTTCAACAAGATGGGCGAAGACATGCAGGCCGCGGCCGAGAAGAGGATGAAGGACAGCTCGACGCTGGCGACCCGAAGCTCGATCCTGATGATCGTCTTCACCGTCGGCGGGCTGGCCCTGGCGCTGGGGATGGGCATCGCGCTGACGCGCTCGATTACGGTTCCGGTCAGGCGGGTGGTTGAAGTTCTCGAGGCACTGGCCAGCGGCGATTTGACGCAGAAGGTGAATAACGATTCAAAAGACGAGATCGGGGCGATGGAGCGCTGCCTGGGCAAGGTGAGCGCCAGCTTGACGCGCACCATTGCCGATGTTCGATCGATTGCGGCGGAAGTGTCGGCGGCCAGCCATGCGATTTCGAACGCCTCGGTCGAGGTGTCGAAGGGGGCCAGCGCCCAGGCGGCTGCTGCCGAAGAGGCCTCTTCGTCGATGGAGCAGATGGTTTCAAACATCAAGCAGAACGCCGACAATGCGCAGCAGACCGACAAGATCGCCAACAAGAGCGCCAAAGACGGGCAGGAGAGCGGTAAGTGCGTGCACGAAGCGGTCGTGGCGATGAAGGAGATTGCCAGCAAAATCTCGATCATCGAAGAGATTGCCCGTCAGACCAACCTGCTGGCGTTGAATGCAGCGATTGAGGCGGCGCGGGCCGGTGAGCATGGCAAGGGGTTCGCGGTGGTGGCGGCTGAGGTGCGCAAGCTGGCCGAGCGCAGCCAGAGGGCGGCGGGAGAGATCAACCAGCTTTCCGGGGCCACGGTCAAGGCCTCTGAAAATGCCGGTGAGATGCTGGGCAAACTGGTGCCGGACGTGCAAAGAACCGCGGAGCTGGTGCAGGAGATTGCCGCCGCCAGCCGGGAACAGGATACGGGTGCCGAGCAGATCAACAAGGCCCTGCAGCAGCTCGACAGAGTGATTCAGCAGAATGCCGCGGCAGCCGAAGAGATGGCTTCAACGACCGAGGAACTAACCGGCCAGGCCAACCAACTGGTGGGATCGCTGGCCTACTTCCGCACCGCAGACGAGGATAGTCCCGCGGCCCATCAACCGGTGGTTACGAGGCCACCTGATCACGTCTTTGCGGCTGCGAATCCCGGTAGCGGGGTTTCGCAATTCAGCGCCCGCGCCAAGCTCAAAGCGGGCGTCAATCTCAAGCTGAAGGATGCGTCCGCCGAGCAGGACGCGGAGTTTGAACGGTATTAGAGAACGAGATCAACCGACTTGGACCCATGGTCTGAAGCGGTTCTGATCATGAAACAAGCTGACGAAATAAGGGCCGGATCGGCAAGCGAATCGGCACAAAAATTCAAGTGAGAAAGAAGAGGGCGCAGTTCATGCCAACGGCACTGGTAAGCAAACGACAGAAGAGTTCGAAAAGTGGTCACTCGCGGAAGACGATTGCAGCTCCGGTTGCGGTCACGAGCAAGGCGCGCGGCAACGACAGCTCCCTGCTGGTGTTGAACGAGATCATGCGCCTGGTGGATGCCTCGAAAGAGGGCCGTCTGACGGAGCGCGGCACCGCGAGCGCCTTCACGGGCGTTCATCGGGAGATGATCGACGGCGTGAACGAGATGCTGGACGCGATTTTGCTTCCGATCGGGGAAGGCAATCGCATCCTGGCGCAGATTTCATCGGGCAAGGTGGATGAGCTGATTGCGCAGACCTATAAAGGCGATCACGAGAAGATGAAGGTCGCAGTGAACAATGTCGGCCTGGTGCTGCAAGGCGTGCAGAAGGAGTTTGGCCGGCTTATCGTGGCCTCGCGCGACGGATTGCTTTCAGAGCGCGGCAAGGCGGATCAGTTCCAGGGAGCGTTTGCCGATATCGTGCGGGGCGTGAACGAGATGCTGGATGCGATTCTGCTGCCGATCGGCGAAGGAAACCGCATCCTGGCGCAGATCTCCTCAGGCAAGGTTGATGAACTGATCGCGCAGACATACAAAGGCGATCACGAAAAGATGAAGGTTGCGGTGAACAATGTCGGCCTGGTGCTGCAGGGCGTGCAGAAGGAGTTTAGCCGGCTCATCGGGGCTTCGCGTGATGGACAACTCTCCGAGCGCGGCAAAGCGGAACAGTTCCAGGGTGCGTTCGCCGAGATTGTGCGCGGCGTGAACGAGATGCTGGATGCGATTCTGCTGCCGATCGGTGAAGGAAACCGGATTCTGGGTCAGATATCGAGCGGCAAGATCGATGAGCTGATTACGCAAAGCTACCGGGGCGACCACGAAAAGATGAAGGTCGCGGTGAACAATGTCGCCCTTGTGCTGCAGGGGCTGCAAAAGGAGATGGGGCGATTGACCGTCGCCTCCCACGAGGGGCAACTGTCCGAACGCGGCAAGACGGGAGACTTTGAAGGGGCGTATGCCGGCATTGTGCGGGGCGTGAACGAAATGCTGGACGCGATTCTGCTGCCGATCGGGGAGGGCAACCGTATCCTGGCGCAAATCTCCGTCGGCAAGGTCGATGAGGTCATTACCCAGGTCTACAAGGGCGATCACGAGAAGATGAAGCTGGCCATCAACGGCGTTGCCGAAGCCCTGCAATTACTCGAGAAGATGCTGGCCCGGCTGACGAATTCAGCCAAGGACGGGCAGTTGACGGAACGCGGACATCCCGAACGTTTGCACGGCGCCTATGCCGATATCGTGCTGGGGATGAACGCGGTGCTCGATGCGGTGATCGGGCCGCTGAACGTGTCCGCCAAATACGTGGAGATGATCAGCAAGGGAGATCTTCCTCCCGAGATCACGGACGAATATAAAGGCGACTTCAACGCGATCAAGAACAACCTCAACGCGCTGATCCGGGCCATGCACGAAATTACGGCGGGCGCGGAACAGATTGCCAAAGGCGACCTGACGGTGGAATTGCACCAGCGTTCGCCCGAGGACAAGCTGATGCGGGCCCTGGCGGAGATGGTGAGCGGGCTGGTGCAGACGGTGTCCGAGATACGCTCGATTGCCGGAGAAGTAGCCTCGGCCAGCGGATCGATTTCAACCGCATCGGTCGAAGTATCGAAGGGCGCCAGTTCGCAGGCGGCGGCTGCTGAAGAGGCTTCGTCGTCGATGGAGCAGATGGTCTCAAACATCAAGCAGAATGCCGACAACGCGCAGCAGACCGACAAGATCGCCAACAAGAGTGCCAAGGACGCGCAGGAGAGCGGCAAGAGCGTGCTTGAAGCGGTGGCGGCGATGAAGGAGATTGCCAACAAGATTTCCATCATCGAAGAGATCGCGCGGCAGACCAACCTGCTGGCCCTGAACGCGGCCATCGAGGCGGCGCGGGCGGGCGAGCACGGGAAGGGATTCGCGGTGGTGGCGGCCGAGGTGCGCAAGCTGGCAGAACGCAGCCAGAAGGCGGCCGGAGAGATCAACCAGCTATCCGGCTCTACCTTGCGGGTGTCGGAGAAATCGGGCGAGATGCTGGACAAGCTGGTGCCCGACATTCAGCGAACTGCGGAGCTGGTGCAGGAGATTACGGCTGCCAGCAAGGAGCAGGATACCGGCGCCGAGCAGATCAACAAGGCCCTGCAGCAATTGGAGCGGGTGATTCAGCAGAACGCCTCGGCTGCCGAGGAGATGGCATCGACGACCGAGGAGCTTTCCGGCCAATCGGAGCAACTGGTCAGCGCCCTGGCCTTCTTCCGCACGGGCGATGAAGAGGACGGGAGAAATGGGCGAAGCGGACGGCTCCTGAAGCCGTCATCGGCGGCCCCGGCCCGAGCGGCCAAGAGCAGCGGGCGCGTTCAGGCCTCATCCGCCAAGGCGACGGGCAGAGGCGGAGTCAGCCTGAGGCTCAACGAGAAACACGAGGATGCGGACGCGGAATTCGAGCGCTACTAAACGGGCGGATGGGGCGAAGGCTGGCGGAGAGTGTCAGCCTCGAGAGTGGATGGGAGAGGAGTCGAGGATGAGCGTAATTGATATCACGGAAGCGCGGCAATACCTGACGTTCAAGCTGAGCAATGAGATCTTTGCCATCGACGTGGCCAAGGTGAGGGAAGTGCTCGATCTGACCACGATTACGGCGGTTCCGCGGACGCCGGAGTTCATGGCCGGGGTGATCAATCTGCGCGGCAGCGTGGTGCCGGTCGTCGACCTGCGCTTGTGCTTCGAGATGTCGAAGACCGAGAGCACGCGCAACACCTGCATCGTGGTGGTCGAGGTGATGCTTGAAAACGAATCGACGGTGATCGGGGCATTGGCCGATTCGGTCGAGGAAGTTGTCGATCTCGAGCCTGATCAGATACAGCCGGCGCCCCGTATCGGCACGCAGATTCGTACCGACTTCATCAAGGGGATGGGCAAGCGCGACACCCAGTTCATCATGATCCTCGATATCGATCGGGTGTTCTCGGCCGATGAGCTGGCCGCGGTACGGGCGCAGGACGGGACCAGGACGCCACTGGAAGTTGCGGCGTAAGCCGGGAATCCTGGGGCGGGAAGTCGCCGCGCGAGGCGGGTGAGAGCACAAGCGTGAATTCAAACGAAGGGGAGTCGAGATGAGCGTACGCGAAATTACGGAGACGAGACAATACCTGACGTTCAAGCTGGGCAACGAGATCTTCGCCATCGAAGTTTCAAAGGTGCGGGAGGTTCTTGACCTGACTACGATCACCGCGATTCCGCGCACGCCGGAGTTCATGAGCGGGGTCATCAATCTGCGCGGCTGCGTGGTGCCGGTGGTCGATCTGAGATTGTGCTTTGACATGTCGAAGACCGAGAGCACGCGCAACACCTGCATCGTGGTGGTCGAGGTATTGATGGAGAACGAATCGACGATCATCGGGGCGCTGGCCGACTCGGTCGAGGAGGTTGTGGACCTCGAGCCCGATCAGATTGAACCGGCGCCGCGCATCGGCACGCAGATCCGCACCGACTTCATCAAGGGGATGGGCAAGCGGGAAGCGCAATTCATCATGATTCTCGATATCGACCGGGTGTTTTCGGGGGACGAGCTGAGTGCCATCAGGGCGGCCGATGCGAGCAAGCAACTGGTGGAGACGGCGGCCTGAGGATCGGCTGCGATTGAACGGCAAGGACGAAAGTTCGGACAAGGAGAATAGGCTCATGAGTTGGCTCTCTGACATGAAAATCGGCATGAAACTGACACTTGGTTTTGCGATTGTCGCACTGATCGCAGCGGGCATCGGGATAACGGGGATTTACTCTCTGCATTCGATCGAAGCGAGCTCGGCGCAGCTCTACCAGACCGGAACCGTCGCCGAAGCCGAGTTGGCGGCCATGACGGTCTCCCTGATGAAGCTGCGTGTGGCCTCGCGTGACAGCATCCTCACTCCGGACAAGCAAAAGTATGCATCTCTGGTCGCCGAGGTGAAGCAGGACTTCAAGCGGGAATCGGATGAATTTGAGAAGACGGTGGTCTTTGCTGGAACCCGGAAGGATTTTGAGAGCTTTCTCGAGGCGCGCAAGAGATACGAAGGCTATCTCGATCAGGAAATTGCGCTGGGCCAGTCGGGCAAGGCGAAGGAAGCAGAGAAGCTGCTCGAGTCGAACGATTACCGGATCGCGGCGGCGGCCGTTTCAGAGAGCTTTGACAAGCTGAACGACGACAAACTGCAGTCCTCGAAGAAGAGAATGGAAGAAAACACGAGCCTGGCCTCGCATGCCACGATTGCCTTGGTGATTGCCACCCTGGTGGGGCTCGGGTGTGCGCTGGTCCTCGGGTGGCGTCTGGCGTCTTTGATTACCATTCCTGTGAAGCAGGTGATGCGGGCCCTCGAAGCCCTGGCGATCGGCGACGTGAACCAGCAGATCGAGTATCGGGCGGGGGACGAAGTGGGTTCGCTGGCCGAGTCTTCGCGGGTTTTGATGCACTATATCCGCGGCATTGCGGATGTGCTCGAACGCATGGCGATGGGCGACCTGTCGGCCAAGATCGAACCGAAATCGGACCGCGATATTCTCACCAGGAGCTATCTGCGCACGGTGAGCGCGGTGAACGCGCTGGTGCACGACGCGGCGATGCTGTCGGATGCTGCGACCGAGGGCAAGCTCGGGACGCGCGCCGACGCTGCGCGGCACGAGGGGGAATATCGCAAGGTAGTGCAGGGCGTGAATGACACGCTGGACGCGGTGATTACGCCGTTGAACGTGGCGGCGCTCTATGTCGAGAAGATCAGCAAGGGCGATATCCCGGCGCCCATCACGGACTCCTATAACGGCGATTTTAACCAGATCAAGAACAATCTGAATACGCTGATCGCGGCCATGAACGACATTACCCAGGCGGCGGAGGAGATTGCCGGAGGAAACCTGACGGTCGAAATCCGGGAACGCTCGGGGCAGGACAAGCTGATGCGGGCGCTGGCTGCGATGACGGGCGAGTTGACGCGGACGGTGGGGGAGATCCGCACCATCGCGAGCGAAGTTTCCTCGGCCACACAATCGATTTCGTCGGCATCGGTGCAGGTATCGAAGGGGGCCAGTTCGCAGGCCGCGGCGGCCGAGGAAGCCTCGGCGTCGATGGAACAGATGGTCTCGAACATCAAGCAGAACGCGGATAATGCGCAGCAGACCGACAAGATCGCGACCAAGTCGGCCTCGAGCGCGCAGGAGAGCGGCAAGAGCGTGCTCGAAGCGGTAGGGGCAATGAAGGAGATTGCCAACAAGATCTCGATCATCGAGGAGATTGCGCGCCAGACCAACCTGCTGGCGCTGAATGCAGCCATTGAAGCGGCGCGCGCGGGGGAGCATGGCAAGGGGTTTGCGGTGGTGGCGGCCGAAGTCCGCAAGCTGGCCGAGCGCAGCCAGAAGGCGGCGGCCGAGATCAATCACTTATCCGGCACAACGTTGCGGGTGTCGGAGAAGTCGGGCGAGATGCTGGACAAGCTGGTGCCCGACATCCAGAGGACGGCCGACCTGGTGCAGGAGATTACGGCTGCCAGCCGGGAGCAGGATACAGGGGCCGAGCAGATCAACAAGGCGCTGCAGCAATTGGACCAGGTGATCCAGCAGAACGCCGCAGCGGCCGAGGAGATGGCATCGACAACGGAGGAGCTGACCGGTCAAGCCGATCAGTTAGTCAATGCGCTTACATTCTTTCGCGTCAAGGGCGATGTGCAGGGGGCCAGAGCGCGCAGCAACAGTGTCGACCGGGCCGAGCTTGCCGGTATGGCCTCGAAGAATGTTGCGAGCGTCGCGATTCATGGTGACGGATCGGCTAAGAAGGGCGGCGCCAAACTCAACCTGCGGGACAAGCCGGAGGAAGGTGACCGGGAGTTCGAGCGCTACTAGCCCGGGTGTTGCGATCTCAAGAGAAGGGTGATCTTTCGCTTGCCATGGCAGGCGCAAAGGGCCGGGATGAGGACGCGAGATCCCGCCGCGGTCCGTACAACGTATACTAACCAGCCGTTCGATGAAGCGGAAGCTTGAGGGAGGTACGAGGCGCTGCTGATTTGGGGCGATCTCTCCTGACATGAGTGCACACGATGAAAGCATCTCCAGCCGCGACTTTACGCGCATTCGCGGACTGATCTACGACAAAGCGGGAATTTGCCTGAGCCTGGAAAAGAAGACCATGCTCGAAGTGCGGCTCAAGCGCCGCTTGCGAGCGCTGGAGTTGACGTCTTACTCGAAGTATTGCGATTACTTGTTCGGAGACGAGGGGATGAGGCTCGAACTCATTCCCATGATCGACGTCGTCACTACGAACAAGACCGACTTTTTCCGTGAGCCGAGCCACTTTGATTTCCTGGTGCAGCGGGCCTTGCCGGAGATGATGGCGAGTCGCAACAGCGCGAGGCCGATGCTGATCTGGAGTGCGGGCTGTTCGACGGGCGAGGAGCCTTACACCCTGGCGATGGTCTTGAGCGAGTATGCGGAGTCGCATCCTGGCTTTCAATTTCGCATCATGGCTACCGACATCTCAACCGATGTTCTGGCGAAGGCGGAAGCCGGCGTCTATACCAAGGACATAGTGGGACCTGTGCCTGCCTTGTTGCAGAGGAAGTATTTCATGCGTAGCCGCGATCCCAAGGATCATCGCGTGCGGGTGGTTCCCGAACTTCGCCGGATGGTCGAGTTTCGCCGGCTTAATTTCATGGATGGGGATTACGGCGTTCCGGAAAAGGCGGATGCTATTTTTTGCCGCAACGTAATTATCTATTTCGATCTCCCTACCAAGCAGCAAATTTTACGGAAGCTGAGCAACTGTCTTCTGCCGGGCCACTACATGTTTGTCGGCCACTCCGAGAGCCTGCACGACATGGCCCTTCCGTTGGTTCCCGTCGCGCCGGCCCTCTACAGGAGAATTGATGGATGAGTCAGCCACAGCGGTTAGAGAAGTTTATGTCAAACCTGGGGAATCGCATCTGGTGCAGGAGCCGGCTATTTTCAAAACGCTGCTGGGCTCCTGCGTGGGCATAACGTTTCTTGTTCCCAGGCTCGGTATTGGAGCCCTTTGCCATCCCGTGCTTCCTGTTTGTCCGCCTAAGTCTCAAAACATGACGCTGGAGGGAGGACGGCGCTTTGTCGACTTCGCGATTCGCGACCTCGCTCGACAACTCGACCAATTGAAAGTGCGTCGAAGCGAAGTTCAAGTCAAGGTTTTCGGGGGCGCCGATGTTCTGTTTGTGGCGGCGGATTCGCGGCAGACGGTGGGAGCGCTGAATGCGGAATGTGCCGTTCGCGTGCTCGAGGAGGAAGGCTTTCAGGTGTCGGCGTCGCGGGTGGGCGGGACGGTCGGCATTCATATTCAGTTTGATACGCGATCAGGCGAAGTGCTGCTGAGGAAGCTGGGATAGGCCTGCCATGCATCGGCTAAGGAAGTTCCTGATCTGAACGACGCGTGCAAGGAAAGGGCTGAGGATAGCCATGGGTAAAGAGAGAATTCGAGTATTGATTGTTGATGATTCTGCCGTGGTTCGCCAGACGCTCGCCGCAATCCTGGGCAGTGATCCCGAGATCGAGGTCATCGGTACTGCCAACGATCCTTTTGTGGCAGCGGAACGAATTGCTGTCGAGGTTCCCGACGTTATTACTCTGGACATCGAGATGCCGCGCATGGACGGTCTTACCTTTCTCAAGAAGATCATGTCGCAGCACCCGATACCAGTGGTGATCTGCTCCAGTCTTGCCGGCGAAGGGGCGCAAAGCACATTGAAGGCCATGGAGTATGGCGCGGTCGATGTGATTACCAAGCCGCGGCTGGGAACCAAGCAGTTTTTGGAAGAATCGCGCATCGTGATTTGCCAATCGGTAAAGGCTGCCGCGGCTGCGAGAATGAGCAAAATGAGTCCCATTCACGTGGTCGAGCCAAAGCTTACGGCCGACGCGATTCTGGCTCCTGGTACACGAGCCATGAGCGAGACGACGGAGAAGGTGGTCGTGATTGGAGCTTCGACGGGGGGCACGGAGGCACTCAAGACCCTGCTTGAAGTGCTGCCGGCCGATGTGGCCGGGATTGTGATCGTCCAGCACATGCCGGAGCTATTTACGCGCGCCTTTGCCGACCGGCTCAATGGGCTATGTCAGATTACGGTGAAGGAGGCGCAGTCGGATGACACGGTGATACGGGGAAGGGCTCTCATTGCGCCGGGGAATCATCATTTGCTGCTTAAGCGCAGTGGTGCGCGCTATTACGTTGAGGTTAAAGATGGGCCGCTGGTGTGCCGGCACCGTCCTTCGGTTGACGTGCTGTTTCGCTCGGCGGCTCGCTACGCCGGGCGCAATGTCGTGGGCGTGATTCTTACGGGGATGGGCGACGACGGGGCTCGCGGCATGCTTGAAATGAAGCAGGCTGGGGCGTTTACCATTGCCCAGGACGAGGCGACGTCGGTTGTGTTTGGGATGCCGAAAGAGGCGATCAAGCTTAATTGTGTTGACCGGATCCTGCCCCTGACGTCGGTTGCGGGGGCCATTCTCGCCAACGCCCGCTAGGGTATTTTTGCTCGACACATTCAACGGAGGCGGCGATCACTCGTCTAAACAGCCTGAGGTGTGAAATCCTTGATTCGTATGCCGACCAAGAATGTTTTCCGCTTAACCGTATCGATTCTTCCCCTTTTTTGCCTGTCGATTGCTGGACTGGCGCAGAAGCCTGCGGCGCCGTCCCCCGTGTCGCAATCGTCTGACGCTCCGGCGGCGACGCTGAAGATGCAGGTTCGCGAGGTGGCGCTGCCGGTAACGGTCCGCGATAAGCATGGCGCGCTGGTGACTACGCTCCAGAAGAGCGATTTTTCGCTCACGGAAGACGGCCGCGCGCAGACGATCAAGAGCTTTAGCCACGAAACCAATCAGCCCTTTCGCGTGGGGCTATTAGCGGATACCAGTCGCAGCATGAGCGGCGCGATGGACGCCGAACGAAAGGCTGCGGGCAAGTTCGTTGACCTGATGCTCCCTGCCGACCCGGGGGCCGGGAAAGATCAGGCCTTTCTCATCCATTTTGACCGCGAGGTTGAGTTGCTTGAAGACTTCACTAACTCGCGCGAGAAGCTGCATCGCGAATTAGACGACATGGGCCCTTCGCGGGCGGCGCAAAACGATCAAGGGCCGGAGACCACGGGAGACGATCGCGATCGTCCGCGCGCGGGGCACGGGGGCACACAGCTTTATGACGCGATCTTTCTGGCGTGCGACGAGCTGATGAAGCCCAAGGACGGTCGCAAGGCACTGGTACTGTTTTCTGAGGGTGTCGATCGGGGTAGCAAGGAACGCTTGAATGACGCGGTCGATGCTGCGGATCGCGCCAATGTGGCGATTTATACAATTTACTTCAAAGGGGAGCGGGAAAATAACGGCGACGGGTTCCCTACCGGAGGGCATCGCGGGGGTGGTTACCCAGGTGGTGGCGGCGGGTATCCCGGTGGAGGGGGGTATCCGGGTGGTGGCGGCGGTCGTCGAGGTGGCGACTCCAAAGAGTCTTCGGTCGATGGGAAGAAGATCATGGAGCAGATCGCGACGCGCACCGGCGGGCACGCCTTTGAAGCCAAGAAGAAGGAAAACCTGGAAGAGATCTATAACTTGATTTCAGAGGAACTGCGTGGGCAGTATCTGCTGACTTATACGCCGGATAAGGTTGATAACGACGGCGGGTTCCACAAGATTGCGCTCAAGGCCAACAAAGAGGACTACTCGGTGGCGACGCGCGAGGGGTATTACGCTCCCGGTGGCGATAACTCGAAGTAGGCTTTCAAACTTGTGATTCCAGGACGGTCGGTGCTTCCGAGGGTTCGGGATTCAGCTCGTCGGTGAGGACGAAGAAGTAGCGCAGGATGGCTTGGCCGAAGGATGTTGTGATGGCCACGTCGGAGGCATCCCGGCCTGTGGCCATGAGCACTCTGCCGATGCGCGGCTGGTTATTGCGGGCATCGAATGTCCACCAACGATCGTCGAGGTAGACCTCAAACCATGCGCTGAAATCCATGGGCAAGCGCAAGGGCACGCCTATATCGCCTAAGTAACCGGTAGCATAGCGAGCTGGAATGTTGAGGGCGCGGCAGAAGGTGATGGCGAGGTGCTGAAAGTCGCGGCATACGCCGACACGCTCGGTGAAGACATCGAGCGCGGTTTTGGTAGGCCGTGCCTGGGAGTAATCAAACGCCACCTTGTTGTGAACCCAGTTGCAGATGGCCTGGACGCGGCCCCAACCGGGCGGGATGTTTCCGAATAATTCCGCGGCGATGTTGGAGAGGCGATCGACCTCGCAGTAGCGGCTGCTGAGCAGATAAGTCAGTACTTCGTTGGGCAGATCGCCGACTGGGATCTCGCGGGCAGACGTATTCACGGGGTCGGTTTCGCCGGTGTCGCGAATAGTGGTTGTCATGCTGAGACGCAAGCGGCCGGGCGGCGCTACGAAGCGCGCGCACTTATTGCCGAAGCCGTCGATGTAGGTCCTCACATCGAGTTGAGGCTCGGTCTCGAGAGCGTCCGGTTGGAGCAGATCGTGTACGCGTGAAGGATGTACATGGAGCAGCGCCACGATGGGGACACTGTACGGAATATCGAATTGGATGTCGTATCCCAAGCGGATCAACATGAATTAGAAAAGCCTCGCGCGATCGTGAAAATTTGGTTATGAATGCCGCCGGCCCGTTGGGAATCCGACAAGGATCACAGTAGGTGAGATGCGGAAAAGAAGGGCAAGCCGGACTAGAATCTTCAACTCAGATGCAAGCCCGGCTAAGTGGAATTTAGTTGAAAATATCTATTCTGTCGATCAAAAACGGTGATCAGGCGGCGACAGCGGTTGAACGAACGATTGGAGCCGAGGTTTGAAGGAGTTCTTCAAAGAGCGCGCGATAGAGGATCATGGCACTGCGCAACTCCTCGGTGGTGGCTTCGTTTTTGCCGGCGCGGGCAACGATGGCGTTGGCACGACGATAGGGATCAACCAGCTTGGCGTGATTGACGGAGACGTCAGCGACTCGCTGGTCGAATGCGCCAACAGGGTATCCGAGCGTGCTGAGCAGGGAATTGACCATCTCGTCGGCTTCGGTGACGGCTCCGCGCGGGTGGTCGATGAATCGAGCCTGCACGGATTCCCACTCCATCAGAAAGCGGTTGCGCTCGGTATCGGAGACAGTGCGCAGGTTCATTTGGCGGATGCGATGTAAGCGAGCCGTCAGCTTGGCTTCTGCCTTGCGCCGCGAGCCAAACTCGCGTACTGCGGCGTCGTACTCGGGGCCGAATTGAGCGCGGAGTTGCTGGGTTCGCTTATTGTTGCGGTGCCTGACGACTGCAAGCACGATAGCGATCACAACGAGAAGCACCACAGCGCTCGCGGTAATGATCACTGCGGGATCATAGTAATTAAAGTTCATTACGGGGTCTCCATTCTTGAACATTTCACCTTGAGAGAATTCGCTTGAGCTTCTCGCGAACAACATCGGTCCAGAGCGAGAAATCTAACCTGCGCCGGCCGCGGCCGTTGCATCCATCCGTGTGAGTGGGATGTTGGGCGTGAGCCTGCTGTTGCTTTGTCCTATTGCAGACATAGCGACGATTATGCGCATTTTGGGGCGAAATATGCGTGTTTTTGCAGGAAATGCGCCGGGAGTTTGGCTTCTTGCGAGGAATGGAAACCGCTGTTTCGCTTGGGGTTAAGGCTGCGCAGAACGTTAAGAAAGCTGATTCGATCCGGCGGGGGTAGGGCACCCCATGCACCGTACGGACTGGAGACATTCGGGACAAATCAAACGGAGGATCAGCCGCACTGCGGTCTTGTGCGCTCGGAGAGCCATAATTCTGCAAGTACGGTGATTTTAGAAACGATTCGCAGTAAGTCCTAAAGTTTTAGTTGACGGATGTGACGATCGACCGTAACATCCTAATTGTTTAGGAGATGGCGTGGTGAAGAAGGCAGGCAAGGCCGGTTTTACGAAGCTGGAGCTGAAGATCATGCAGGTGATCTGGCGTCGGGGGAAAAGCTCGGTGAGCTCGGTGCAGGCGGGGCTGGAGCCGCAGTTGGCTTATACGACGGTGCAGACGATGCTGAATATTCTGGAGCGGAAAGGGAAGCTGAAACGGGAGCTGCAGGGGCGGGCTTATATCTACGCCGCAAAGGTGAGCGAAGCCAAAGCGCTGGGACAAGGGCTGCGAGACCTGATCGACCGCATGTTTGGCGGATCGAGTGAAGAGTTGGTGATGAGCCTGCTGAAGGACGACCAGATTGATGCCAAAAAACTGGCGGAGCTGACGGAGCGGTTTGAACAGGAGGCGGTCGAGTCATGAAAGGAATCGAGGCATGGATGCTGACCTATCTCTTGAATTCGCTGTGGCAGGTTCCGCTGCTGTTTGGAGCGGGATGGATCGCTGCGCGAGCGATCAGGGGAGCGGGGACTGGGGCGGAGCATCGGGTGTGGGTGAGCGTCCTGGTGATGCAGGCGACGCTTCCGGTGTGTTCCACAGTGCCGTGGGAGTGGGCGAGGGAATTGTTTGCATGGGGCGGAGGCACGCAGCGACCGGCTGTAGCGGGAGTGTCGGTGGTGATGGGCGCGGGTAGTGGAGTAGGGGCGCTGCTGTTGCCGCCGGCGCTGCTCGCGGCAATTGCAATCGCGTATGGGGGGACGGCCGCTTATTTTGCGGCGCGATTTGTCTTTCGATGGAGAACACTCTCCGCGCTGAGAATGGAATCGCGCGCGCTGGTGCTGACAGGGCAGTCGGCTCGCGACTGGGCACAATGCGCGCAGAGATTCGGAGTCAATGATGTGTTGCTGGCAACTTCATCGAAGGTCTTCGGACCTATCACGATGGGTCTCACTAAAAAACTGGTATTGCTGCCGAAAGACATGGTGGCGCGACTATCGGAGACTGATCTACGCACGGTGATTGCACACGAGTTTGCACACATGAAGCGGAACGATTTTCGGAAGAACCTGATTTACGAATTGCTCTCATTGCCGGTTAGCTATCATCCGCTGTTGTCGTTGACGCGGGCGCGGATCATGGAAAGCCGCGAGATGATTTGCGACCAAATGGCAGCTGAAACGGCCGGACGAAATGAATATGCACGATCGCTGTTACGGCTGGCATCGCTGCTGGTGAAGGGCATGCCGATCAGTCGAACCCATGCCATCGGGATCTTCGATGCCAACACATTTGAGAGGAGAGTTATGAAATTGAGTGGTGAACAGAAGGATGTCAAAGGCGTGCGTCGACTCGCGCTCGTGGCGGTCTGCGCGGCGTTGGGCTTGGCGACTTGCGGATCGGCGTTGGCGCTGAGTTTGAGTGTGGATACGGATTCAGTGGCCAATCAGGGTAAGGATGCGAAGGCTGCGGGACAGGTTAATGTTTCGGCCAAAGTGATGACAGGGAACCTGCTGCACAAAGTTTCGCCGCAATATCCGGTCGAAGCCAAGAAGGCGCGGATTCAGGGCAAGGTTGTACTCGAGGCGATCATCGGGAAGGATGGAGTGGTTGAGAATTTAAAAGCTCTATCGGGGCCGACGGAACTGCAACAGTCGGCGCTCGATGCGGTGAAGCAGTGGACGTACAAACCATTTCTTCTGAACGGAAATCCGGTCGAGGTTGTTACTACCGTCAACGTGATTTATACGCTGGGGAAATAGAGTAATAGAGACATCATGCGCTTGGTCATCTTCGTTTTGTTCCTCTGTTTCGGGCCGCTCCGCCTCAACTCGCAAATGCCGATGCCAACGCAATCTGCTCCTGAGCCGCAGCTTTCACCGCAAGCCGCATACGATCAGGCGACGCGGTCGCTCGAGATCACGCGCCGCTCTCCGCAGAACTGGTCGGAAGTGGAACTTGCGGCTCTGAAGATAGCCAGGGAGAATGCCAAAGCCGCTTGCCTGGCCCGAAACCCAGACCAAGCGGGCGGCCAGGATTTGCTTGACCTGGCTCATCTTTGTGCTTTTGGCCAACAGTGGCAGAATGTTTATCAAGCTGCGTCGAACTATTTGGCAGCGGTACAGTCCGGCACGCATGATGTTGATCCGAAGGTGACGAGTGATCTTTCTCTTGCATTCGATTACAAGGTGCAGGGCAGTCTCAACGAAAACAATCCTGACGATGCCTTTTCCACTGCGCAAACCATGCTGCGAACTGTGGCGTATGGGCTGTATGCCTCAGAGGCCACGAATAGCACAATCGACTATATTCACTTCATTCGCACGGAGCAGGCACTCGCGCTACTCGTTCAGCGCCAACCTATTCTTCTTGCGCAGATCAAGACTTATGGATCTGCGATCGGGGATACAGGCAACGCGATAGTAAACGGCGCATCGGCCCTGTCTGCGGTGCATGCAACGTTGCCGCTGCACACTCTCTACGCTGACGCCATTGTTCTTCCATTTATGCAACAACTCGCCAATCAGCCCAAGGCCGCGACTGCATCGTATGCGGAACTCGAAGCAGCGACGCCTAACAGCCTGTCTTCAGAAGAGTCGATGTTGATACGCGAGAAGCGGCGCCAGTACCTTCTTATTGGAACGCATTTACCTGTGTTGAATCCGATGGGTTCGCTGTCGTCTCCTGGTGCTTCGGCGCCTGAGAATCTGAATACATGGTTCGGTTTTGCGAGTGTCTTCCTTCTGTTTCCGGATTGGTGCAATCAGTGCGTCGCGATGGCATTCAACTCTGCGGCGAAGTCAAAAGAACTTCTCGATGATTACCATGTTCGATTCCTTCCGCTCATTGCGCAAGCCAATCCGCCGGAGAAGCGACCCGACCCTGCGGCTAAAAAGGTTCCCTTGTCTGCCAAGGCAGCGAAAGAAGCGCAAGCGCGGTCTCAACGACTGCACGTCGACCAGCAACTGACGATTAAATCGACGCCCGATGGATTGCTTGAGGGCACACCGACGGTGGTAGTTCCCAATGAAACGCTGGATCAGCTTGCGGCGACAGACTTCCCGTTGATTATTGCCACCGATCACAATGGCGTTATCCGCTGGATCGAACGCGCATCGGATGACGCGCTGGCAGCGGGCGGTGAGGTCGACCAGATTGTGCTGCATATTCTGGCGACCTGGCCATTGGAGTGAAGCCTATCTGCGGCAGACAACGATGTTATGGACAGATGCAGCAAGGGCGCGGCTTTGAGAGCTGCGCCCTTGCTGTTTAGCCGGTTAGTTGATTAGCAGGTGCCGTTATGCAGGTCTGGTCCCGTTTGCTGTTCCTGGAGTGCCGCCTGCGCGGCTGCAAGCCGTGCCGTCAACAACCGGAAGGGCGAGCAGGATACATAGTTGAGCCCGATCTTGTGGCAGAACTTGACGGATTCCGGATCGCCGCCATGCTCGCCGCAGATGCCCACCTTGAGGTTGGGTCGGGTGTTGCGTCCCTTGGCGGTGGCCATCTTCACGAGTAAGCCGACGCCCGCCTGATCGAGGGTGGCGAAGGGGTCCTGCTTGAAGATGCCTGCCTTGATGTAGGCCGGCAGGAAGTGGTTGATGTCGTCACGCGAGATGCCGAACGTGGTTTGCGTGAGATCGTTGGTGCCGAAGCTGAAGAACTCGGCTTCTTCGGCGATTTGCTCGGCGGTGAGGGCGGCGCGCGGCAACTCGATCATGGTGCCGACCATATAGTCGACGCTTGAGCCCTTCTCTTTGAAGACTTGGGTGGCAATGCGCCTGATAATGGCCGATTGGTGGCGCATTTCATCGATGGAGCCGATGAGCGGAACCATGATTTCAAGGTGCGGTTCTCCGCCATGATTCTTGACGTTGACCGCGGCCTCAAAGATGGCGCGCGCCTGCATCTCGGTGATCTCCGGGAAGGCGATTCCGAGACGGCATCCACGCAAACCGAGCATGGGGTTGACTTCGTGAAGCTCCTGGACGCGCGCGAGCAAGATGCGCAGTTCCTTGAGCTTGGGCGAGCGAGGCTTGGTGTCTTCAAGGTGCGAGATTTCGACCAGCAGGTCTTCGCGCTGGGGCAGGAATTCATGCAGCGGAGGATCGAGCAGGCGGATGGTGACAGGCAGTGACTCCATGGCTTTGAAGAGGCCCACAAAGTCAGCGCGCTGCATGGGAAGAAGCTTCTTGAGCGCATCGCGGCGCTCGGCTTCTGTTTCGGCAAGGATCATGGCGCGGACGTGTTCGATGCGGCCCTCGGCAAAGAACATGTGCTCAGTGCGGCACAGTCCGATGCCTTCGGCGCCGAAGAGGCGAGCCTGCTTGGCGTCACGGGGGACGTCGGCGTTGGCGCGGATCTTGAGGCGGCGAACCGGGTCGACCCAGCTCATGAACTTGACCAGGTCCGCATCGTCGGGCTGAGCGGGAATGGTCTTGAGTTTGCCGTCGATGACGCGGCCGGTGGTGCCGTCGAGGGAGATCCAATCGCCCTGGCGGAAGGTCTTGCCCTTGACACGGAGTTCCTTGCGATTTTCGTCGACGGTGCAGTCGCCTGCTCCGGCTACGCAGCACTTGCCCATGCCGCGAGTGACGACAGCGGCGTGAGAGGTCATGCCACCGCGCGAGGTGAGAATGCCGGAAGCAACTTCCATGCCGCCGATGTCCTCGGGTGTGGTTTCGCCGCGAACCAGGATGATGCTGGGATAGTGTCCGTTGGTGTGCTGCTTGACGGCTTCCTCAGCGGTGAAAACGATCTGGCCGACAGCGGCGCCGGGTGAAGCGGGCAGTCCGGTAGCGAGAACTTCAACTTTGGCGCCTTTTTCATCGAGACGCGGAACCAGGAAGTCATAAAGCTGGTTGGGCTCGACGCGGAAGATGGCTTCTTCCTGGGTAATGAGGCCTTCGCGCACCATGTCGATGGCGATGCGCACGGCAGCCAGGCCGGTGCGTTTGCCGTTGCGGGTCTGCAGCATATAGAGCTTGCCATCCTGGATGGTGAACTCAAAATCCTGCATATCGCGATAATGTTTTTCCATCTTCCACGTGATGGCGCGGAGATTGTCATAGACCTTGGGCATGACGCGCTCAAGCTCGCTGATGGGCAGGGGAGTGCGAACGCCGGAGACGACGTCTTCGCCTTGCGCATTCATCAGGTATTCGCCGAAGAACATGCGCTCGCCGGTGGCGGGATTGCGGGTAAAGCCAACGCCGGTGCCGGAGTTTTCTCCGAGGTTGCCGAAGACCATGGCCTGCACGTTAACGGCTGTACCCAGCCAATCATCGATGTGGTTGATGCGGCGATAGGTCTTGGCGCGCTCATTTTGCCAGCTACGGAACACGGCATCGCGGGCGGCGACAAGCTGATCGATCGGATTTTGCGGAAACTCCTTGTGAGTCTCCTTTTTGATGAGCTTCTTGTACTCGACGATAACGTCTTTGAGAGCCTGTGGTTGAAGCTCGTAATCAAACTTGACGCCTTCACGCTCCTTGATGCCGTCGAAGATGAGTTCAAACTTTTTCTTTTCAACATCGAGGACAACGTCGCCGAACATCTGGATGAGGCGGCGATAGGAGTCGTAGGCGAAACGGGGGTTGTTGCTGCGCTTGGCGAGAGCTTCGACAGCCTGGTCGTTGAGACCGAGGTTGAGGATGGTGTCCATCATGCCGGGCATGGAGAACTTGGCGCCGGAGCGGACGGAGACGAGGAGGGGATTTTCGCCCGCGCCCAGCTTCTGTCCCTGGAGGCGTTCGAGGCGCTCGAGAGCAAGATGCATCTCGGCGTCCATTTCGGGGTTGGGGGTGCCGCGCATATATTCGCGACATGACTCGGTTTGAATGGTGAAGCCTGGGGGTACGGGCAATCCGGCGTTGGTCATTTCAGCCAGTCCCGCGCCCTTGCCGCCGAGGACATCCTTCATACGTCCGTTACCGTCGGCCGTGCCGCCGCCGAAGAAATAGACATACTTGGTTGTCGAAGTTGAGGTCGAGCCTGCTTGTCCGGCAAGCTGCTGATCCACCACGCCCTGCGTCATGGGATAAAGCCTCCGTATGTAAATTTCCCCGCCCCGTCGACTGCGAACAGTCGCTGGGGGCTCGGGATTCCGCGAAGGCGGAACGGATGGGAGGGTGGCGGACGTTGGCTCAGCTAGCAGCGGCGTCAGAACGGTATAGAGCTGAGCGCGTGCGAGTCATCCTTGCATAGGCTGCGCATCGCGGCATTGCTTAATTCGCAACTAGAAATAGCGCCGCGCAGATACGATTGCCTGTGTTGTTCGTCACAGACGATTGAGTTGCAAGAGGAGTCTCGTTCTATTTCTAGGTGGGAATTTCCGCAATTTGAGACGTTGGCCGGTCTTCAGGAGGAGTTTTGGGACGGCCTACCGGGAATTACGCAGCAGGCCGCTCAAAACATGCGGCAGAATGTGAGGCGCGAACCACATCGTGAGACACGAGGATGTGCTCCAGACCGACGATGGAGAGAATCTCGCGGACGTGTCCGGAGACGTTGCACACTGTGAAATTATGTCCTGCGTTGCGCGCGACGCCGTAGAGCGATATGAGAGCCGCAACGCCAGCGGCATCGATGCGTCCAACGGTCGATAAATCGAGTGCGACATTCTGCTCGTGCAATAAGAATGAGATACATTCAACGAGGCGCTGATCGGTGCCCCTGACCAGCTCTGTCATACCGTTGGGAGCGGGGATTACCATGTCATTTGCTTGATAAAGATTGCTATTCATAACAAACCTCCATTGTTGCTTAAGACCTTTATCGGCCGAGATGCTGAAAAGCAAAGCTGCCGGAGCCGGGAACGCTACTGCCACAAGTTGCATGCGAAAGACCAAACCGGCCGTTTGGGAATGTGTTCAAATCACAGGGGATACGCTCGTCTTAGTGGCCCCTTTTTTGATGCGGCGTGTTCATTTTCGCTTCAGGCGTTCGCTTCCGAACACGCTGGTGTCTAGTACGCAATCACGAGGGCTGCCGGTTCCATGAATAGTGCTTCAAATCCGACAGCCGTTGCACGCCTCTCAGTGATGACTCGCGAACCTGTACAAGCGCTCGCGAAGGAAGCGGGATTTTCGGAAGCCGGCGTTGTGGCGCTTCCGTATCCCGAAGAAGCAAGAGATGGAGCTCGATTTGAGGAATGGGTAAGCGCGGGACGAGCAGGATCGATGGCGTATCTGGCTCGAAAGAATGAAGATGGCCAACTGGCGCGTTCTCGGACTGGAATTGCGTTTCCGTGGGCGCGGACGGCGGTAGTGTGCCTGGCGAGCTATCACAGTACGGAGCCGAAATCGACGGATGCAGCGCCGCCGGATGCGGGCTGGATTGCACGGTATGCGTGGTCGAGCCGTGTGGATGCGGATGGAGTGCGGCGGCCGAGCGATTATCACAAAGTCTTATTGAAACGGCTCAAGAGGCTAGAGGCTCGGCTTCATGAACAATGGGGCGAGTTCGAAGCGCGAGCGTATGTCGATACGGGGCCGATGGTGGAGCGGGCGCTGGCTAGAGCTGCGGGGCTGGGATGGACTGCCAAGAATACTTGCCTTATTCATCCAAAGCTAGGGTCATACGTGTTTCTCGGGGTGTTACTGACTTCGCTCGATTGTGAGCAAGAAACGGCAGCGGCAATCGTGCCGGACCGATGCGGAACTTGCCGGCGGTGCATCGATGCGTGTCCTACCAATGCGCTTTTCGAGCCTTACCAGATGGACGCGACGCGCTGCATATCCTATCTGACGATCGAGCATCGCGGAGTTATCGATCCGGAGTTGATGACGGGGATGGGACGGCAGATTTTCGGCTGCGATATCTGCCAGGACGTATGTCCTTGGAATCGAAAGGCGCCGGTGATTGGCGATGCAGAAATGGAGCCGCGTGCGGATCTGATTAATCCTGCGCTGGAGGCGTTGGCAGCACTCGACGAACGAGGCTTTGAACAGAAGTTCAATGGCTCGCCTATAAGGAGGTCGGGCTTCAACGGACTGCGGCGCAATATTGCAATCGCGATGGGAAACGGCGGGCAGCGGAGGTTTGCGGCCCAATTGCAGCAATGGGCCGCGGCGACCAACGAGGGATTGAGCACCGCTGCACGCTGGGCGCTCGAAAGACTCGAAAAGTAAGAAGCGGTTTACGAAATCGGCTAGGTAACGCGCAGGACGTTGGCAGCGTTCAGGCCCTTGGGACCTTGCTGGCATTCAAATTCAACCGACTCGCCTTCGTTGAGAGTCTTGTAGCCATTTTCCTGGATGGCGGAAAAATGGACAAAGACGTCTTCGCCGCTGGAACGCTGGATGAATCCGTAACCTTTAGCTCCGTTGAACCACTTCACTACACCCTGTTCCTTCACTCGTCTCTCCTTCGTAGTTGTAAGCCTCGTGGTGACGCTTGATGCAGGATTGCGCGATCTCATGCGAATCGACATAAGTCTCTTCGTGACTTGCCGCGTATCTACAAGGTTGTGGCTGGAAGGTTGGTGGTAGTGCGACTGAATTGGGATCACCCAGAGGAGACCTTCCAACTATGTTTTGGGGGAAGCACGCCACCGGCGCGCCGTGCTCCAGTTATGGCAGGAATTGGACTTAGATGCAAGCAGAAAATGCAAAGTACCGTGGTAACGATGCAGCATCACCGCGCGCGAGGGCCGCAAGGACTATGCTTAAAGAAAACAATTCAGCGTTGAAAGCGGACCTCTGAAAGTGATTTCGCGGGTGGCCCCACTCACGTTTTGCAAAGGGAGTAAGAAGTGGCAGTTGTCTCAGATTCCGGTACTTCAAATGAAACAGAGGTCGAGGTTGTCGGCCCCGTTAAAGGATCCGATCACACGGTCCGCATCATTGTTCCCCAGGTCACACTAACAAAATGGTATCGCGTGCGCCACGATGGGCAGGCGTTGATAATGTACCTGCTCGATAGTGAAGTACATACGTACGCATTCAGCGTGGCCGCGAACGCGATTCTCTCCTTCATTCCATTTATTGTGTTGTTGTACACGCTGGCATTGTCAGTATTTCACTCGGCGAGCATGGCCAGAGTGGTTACGGAAATGGTGCGCTACTTTATGCCGTCAAACCAGGATTGGGTCGCGAAGTACCTGGAGTTGGCGGCGGCCCGGCAAGGCGTGCAAGTGTTTTCCCTGATCATGATTCTGATATCGTGCACGGGGATTTTCCTGCCCCTTGAAGTCGCGCTCAACCAGGCGTGGGGAGTGACCAAGAGCCGCAATTATCTGCACAATCAAGTGGTGGCGTTTGGGCTGGCGATCCTGATGGTTGTCCTGGGAATGATAAGTGTGTTGCTCAGTTCGTGGCAGCGGCAATTATTGGGCTTCATCTTTTTTCAACACACGGATAATTTCGTTTTCAACGGATTGAGTTATTTGTGGCTGGCGCTTTCGACAGGCGTTGCCTGCATCCTGTTTTTGTTTTCAATTTACTGGATTCTGCCTAACTGCAAGGTTCCGGCGATGCCTGTGTTTCGCACGGCCGTCGTGACGGGAATTATTTGGCTGGTGTCGAAGAACATCTTTGTCGCGGTGCTGCCGAAACTCGATCTTCAGGCACTGTATGGGCCGTTTTATGTTTCCGTAGGGCTGCTGCTCTGGTCCTATGTTTCGGGGCTGATCTTGTTTGCCGGAGCGCAGTATAGCGTGGCGCGGATTGGTTACAAAGAGAAGTAGAAGGGGGCGGGCGAACGGACGGAATCTGTTACCTTCGTACTAAGAATGGGCGGAGATTACAGAGGGGCACGGGCCAAGCGCCTGTGTTTGACGTTGAGTGCGGTGGGAATTCTGGCCGCCTCTTCGGTTGCCGCGCAGACGGCGCCAACGCCCCCGGCGCCGCAACAACAGCCGGGCGCTGCAGCCCAGGTGCACACGGGCACCAGCCAGGGCGTTGAAGAAGACACGCGGGTTCAGACCCTGTTGGCCGACCATCAATTTCTGAAGATAGAGCAGGAGTTGGACAAGCTGACGCCGGAGCAGGCGCAGCTTTATCGTGGTGTCCTGGCTAACCGCAACAACGATCTCAAGCAATCGATTCAATTGCTGGAGCCGCTCGTAGAACAAGCGACCGTCAGCGGCGATGCGGCGCATGAAAAGTTGGCGCGCAAGGCGCTCGCGGAAGACTATCTGCGTCTGGGAGACTGGGCCAAGGCAGCGAATGCTTATCAGATGCTTACCACGCGGATGGAAGGAAAGCTGAGCGCCGACGAGCAGGATGAGATTGAGTTACCGCTCAAACTGCTGCCGCTGGCTGCGGCCAATCCCGCGATGACGGTGGATGCGTGCGATCCGTTTACGCTGCAGGTGAGCAAGAATCCGTTGGGACTTACCGATCTGCCGGTGTTTGTGGACGCGCGTCCGCATAGCTGGATGCTCGATCCGACGGCGCCATTCAACCTGATCGCGCGTTCGCTGGCGAGAGAGGCGGGTCTCAAAGTCTCAGACGATGCCGTTACGATTCATTCGCTGACGGGCAAGCCGATGAAGGTGCACATGACGGTCGTTCCCCGGTTTACGATCGGCGGACGATTGACGCTGCGCACCATGACGGCGTTTGTGTTTGAGGATGCGGATTACCAATTCAAAGACTCGCACTATCAAGTCCAGGGAGTGCTGGGCTATCCGGCGCTGGAGGCCTTGGGCAGCTTGACGATTACTTCCGATGAGACGGTCGAGGTGCGGCCGGCGAAACAGATCATGCCGGACGCGAAGGAAACGGCTGCGGCGACCGACGGAGCGCGCTTCTTTCTGGATGGCGACCAGGTGATCGTGGCGCTCGGTGCGGCCGGAAACGAGCGGATGTTTGTGGTGGATGCGGGTGGGCAACAAACATACTTGACTTCGCGCTACTTCGACGAGCACGCGGGTGAATTCGCGGGGCAGAAGATGGAGCTATATGCGCTTCCTGCGGCGCAGAGTTTGCCCCCGGTTCCTGCCTATACGGCCGAGTCGATTGCGCTGGCTATCGGCTCAACCAGCGTCGATTTGCATTACATCAAGGTACTGACACAGCCGGTCGGTATGGCTGCGCTGGACGATGTGTATGGCTTTCTGGGCATGGACGCGCTCGATCAGTTGCATACTTATACCTTCGATTACAGGACGATGCGGTTTAGAGTCACTGCGGAATAATGAAATCAAAGGTCAGGGATTCAGGCCGAGTTCTGTTCGTGACGCTGGTTAGTGCAGGTCGTTCTCGCTAGGCGTACAATCATGAGTTCTCTGGATTAGGGGCGGGCACTGAGTGGGACGGGATTGTCTCGCTCCAGCGTGATTGCGCGTAGCAATGGCTCGGATATCTGGAGAGATTGGTGTTGAGGATTCCGGTACGCATCTCGATCGATCATGCGGCAGGCAGAATTGCCCACGACGTGTCGATACGCAGCGGTTCCAAAAAAAGGGGGGACCGAATGGAATACCGGTTATTGACGGTGAACAGGGAGTTTGGCAGTGGCGGCGGACGCATCGCACAGAAGATCGCGGAGCGGCTGGGATGGAAGCTGCTCGACAAAGACATCATCGACGCAATTGCTTACGCGGCACATGTGAACGCAACGGTGGTGACGCACTACGACGAGCACGTCGACTCATGGCTTCGCCGCATAAATCAGCAGGCCATGCGTAGCGCAGCGCTGGCTGCGGGGTTGGAACTACAAGAAGGCTCGCTCTTTGATGCCGATGAGATGGTGAAGATTTCACAAAAGATCATCGAGCAGGCTTACGCTACCGGCAATTGCGTCATCGTGGGGCGTGCTGCGCAATGTGTTCTGCAGCATAAGCCGGATGTCTATCATGTTTTTGTTTATGCACCTTACAAGAGCCGAATTCTGCGACTGCGGAAGCGGTTGGAAAACGGCGCCCAGGTAGAAGATCGCATTCGCAAAGTGGATGCGGAACGAGCGAAGTATCTGCAACAGTATTTCGGGAAGTGCTGGAACGATCCGCATCTTTACGACTTGATGGTTTCGTCGCGTGAAGGTGAGGACGAGGCCGCTCGCGTAATTCTCTGCGGGATGACCGGGCAGGGATAGCGGCGATGTAGATAGAATCCGTTGCGGACTGAGTTCGCGGTGTGGTCTGGGAGCGAATTTTAACTGGATCGACTTTCTGTCCGCTGGACGACTGCACAGTGTTGCTTGCGTTCGGGGCGCTAAGGGCGATGCCTTGGTACAAGTTGCTCCATGTATCGTTCAGGACCTGAACAATCATGCCCTGCCGAGTGAAGCCATGCTGTTCATGAACTGTTGTGTAGGTGGCGTCTGCTGGGACTTCTGTAGGGGGATGACAGTACCTGACGAAGAGACGGGTTGCAACAGAGCTGTGGTTAACGCGTAAATGGTCATCATCCACCTCGCATGGAAACTGCAGTAGACGCCGAGGCTCTCGGTTGTTTGCGTTATCAGCAGGTTGACCAAGAACTCGAGATTTCGCACTTGAGTGTCGAGACGTCGGAATAGGGCTATTCCGACATCTCAACAGCGAGGTTCGTCTCAGTGACCGCGGCGAATCTCAGTAACATCGCCGGGGTCGGATGGGGGCTGCTCGGCGAGGCGTTTCTGACTGCGGCGGCCCAATAAAAACATAGTCAAGCCGAAGACAAGCAATACGATGCCCCACCACAGGTTGGCGTTGATGCCCAGACTGCGGGCATAAAGGTCCACGTCGCCGTTGGTCTTGATACCGAACGCGGTGAGGATGACGCCGACAATGGTGAACATCAGTCCCATGGGAATGCGCAGATCGAGATTCATGGTTTGGCTCCCTTCCTCACGCGAAGAAGATGTTGAGTGCGACGGCTACCAGCAGGATGGCCACGGCCAGGGCTTCAGGGCGCTTCCACCACTGGAGATGGGCGTGTGGCGGTTTGGGCGTCAGCGAGTGAACCAGGCCTACGAGCTCTGACTCGGGCTTGGGTTTGGTCAACAGGCTAACGACCACCGCAACGACGAAGTTGGCGCTGAAGGCCAAGATGGCGCCCCAGAAATTTTGCGCCATGTCGCTGGGATAGTGATGGAGAACGGTGATCCAGCCGCCGTGAATGCCGGGGTGCGCCTCGATGGGTAGAGTGAGACCGTGGTGGAGCATGGCCGCGCTGGTCCCGGCGATCAGGCCTGCGAAAGCGCCGTGGCCGGTGGTGCGCTTCGAAAACATGCCCAGCAGGAAGGTGGCGAACAGCGGAGCGTTCACGAAGGAAAAGACGAGCTGCAGGGTGTCCATGATGTTGTTGAAGTTGATGGCAGCGTAGGCGGTACAGATGGAGAGGATGACGCCGCCAACGGTAGCCCAGCGGCCGACAGCGAGATAGTGGCGGTCGCTGGCGCCCTTGTGGATGTAGGACTGGTAGAGGTCGTAGGTGAAGACGGTGTTGAAGGCGGTGACGTTGCCGGCCATTCCGCTCATGAAGCTGGCCAGCAGGGCGGTGAGCCCGAGGCCGAGAATGCCAGTGGGAAAGAAGTGGAGCAGCATGTTGGGCGTGGCCATGTCGTAGTCGAGCAAGGGCTGTCCGCTGGCTGTGAGCATGGCTTTGCCGGTGACGGGATTGATTTTCGCTGGGACGAGGCCGCGGCCCTGTTCAACCTGAAGTGGCACAACCGTAGTGTTATGAGTGATGGAGCCATCTGCGCCACGAATGATAGTGGTGGTGGTGTGGGGCGTGGGCAGTCCGATGGCCAGCAGGCCGGGGAGGATGACGAGGAACGGGAAGAGCATTTTGGGCACGGCGGCGATGAGCGGCACGCGGCGGGCTGATTCCATGTCTTTCGAAGCCATGGCGGTCTGGATGACGAGGAAATCGGTACACCAGTAGCCGGCGCCGAGTACGAATCCCAGACCCATACCGAGGCCAATGACCTCAATGCCCATGGGATTGGTGTTGGCGTGCATTACGCCTTTCCATTCATGCATATAGGCGACGGGAACGGATGCTTTGAGGCCGGACCAGCCGCCGATGTTCTTGAGGCCCAGCAAAACCAGGGGCAAAAAGCCGGCGATGATGAGGAAAAACTGCAGGACTTCGTTGTAAATGGCGCTGGTAAGGCCGCCGAGAAAGATGTAGCCGAGCACGATGACGGCGGAGAGAATGATGGAAAAGGTGAAGATCTGTTCAGGCGGCCGGCCGAGGGAGCGGAAGAGCGAGTCGAAGACGTGCAGCGCTTGAATCAGCCGGGCCATGGCGTACATGGAGATGCCGGAGCTGAAGACGGTCATGACCGCGAACGAGCAGGCGTTGAGGGCGCGGGTCTTCTCGTCGAAGCGCATGCGCAGAAACTCTGGGACGGAGCGGGCCTTGGAGCCGTAGTAGAACGGCATCATGAAGATACCGACAAAAATCATGGCCGGAATGGCTCCGATTCCGTAGAAATGAGCGGTTTCGAGGCCATATTTGGCACCAGAAGCGCCCATTCCGATGACTTCTTGTGCGCCTAAATTGGCGCTGATAAAGGCCAGACCGCAGATCCAGGCGGGCAGGGCGCGTCCCGCCTGGAAGAAGTCCTTGCTTGTCTTCATGTAGCGCTTGAGGGCAAAGCCGATGCCCAGCACAAACACGAAGTAAAGCATCATAATTGCCCAATCAACGGAGGTAAGTTTCAAGAGAGGCGGCTCCTTTGAACCGAGAAGACGATTACGAGACGAGAGAATAGCGGAAAGAGGTACGGAAACAACTTTAAGCAGGGCAGGGCGGTGTCGTCCAGTGGAGAATGCAAACGTTTTCAATTTGGGATGATTTTGGCGCGAGCGGACAAATTATTGCTGCCCGATTTACACTGAAGAAACATGATTTCGACGCTTACGTGGACCCCTGAGGGTGTCCGCTTCATCGATCAGACGCGGCTTCCTCTCGAGGAAAGCTATGTGCTTGCCACCAGTTACGAGCAAGTGGCGGATGTGATTGTGACCATGGTGGTGCGGGGTGCGCCGGCGATCGGCGTTTCAGCGGCCTATGGTATCGCGCTGGGGGCGCAGCAGACCGATACGAAGACGATCGCGGAGTTCGCGTCGGAGTTCGACAAGATTTGCTCGAGGCTGGCGGGTACGCGGCCTACGGCGGTGAATCTTTTCTGGGCGATCGACCGGATGAAGCGGCAGTTTTCTGACTTGGTTAGTTCGGGCGCGAGCCTGGTCACCGTCAAAGAGAAGCTGCTGGCCGAGGCCCATGCGATGTACGAGGAAGACATTGCGGCGTGCAAGACGATGGGTGCATTTGGCGGAGCGTTGCTGCCGGAGGAAGGCGGTGTGCTGACGCACTGCAACGCGGGGGCGCTGGCGACCTGCGGCTATGGCACGGCGCTCGGCGTGATTCGCTCGGCGGTCGAGCAAGGCAAGCAGATTCATGTGTTTGCGGACGAGACGCGGCCGTTTTTGCAAGGCGCGCGGTTGACGGCCTGGGAACTCATGGCGGACGGTATTCCGACGACCGTAATTTGCGACAATATGGCGGCCAGCCTGATGCGGGCGGGACGGATCCAGGCGGTGGTGGTGGGTGCGGACCGGATTGCCGCCAATGGAGACTTTGCCAACAAGATTGGCACGTATAACGTGGCGATTTTGGCGAAAGAGCATGGGATTCCGTTTTACGTGGCGGCGCCCTGGTCGACGATCGATACGGCAACGGCGACGGGAGATGCGATTCCCATCGAAGAGAGACCGGCTATTGAAGTGACGCATCACGGCGGTAAGCAACTGACTCCGAACGGAGTTGGGATCTGCAATCCAGCGTTTGACGTGACGCCGGCGAAGTATGTGACGGCGATTATTACGGAGCGCGGCGTGCTGCGGGCGCCTTATGCGGAATCGTTGCGGGAGATGGAACTGGTCAGCTAAGGCTTCGGTTGAAGCTCTTTCGAATGAGCTCGATCCGGGCCTAAATGCCCCTGCTCCCTCCGAGATCCGATTCTCAACCGTACGACAAGAGCCTCATGCGGGCAGAACGCCGGGGACTTCGACAATGTCGGGCTCGGGAACCACTTCGGAGAGCCCCAGGGCGGACGAAGTGGCTTCGTCGGTCACGGCCTGGGCTGACTCCTGGACCAGCGCGTACTTGTTGCCGTAGAGGTCGGAGAAGACGGCCTGAATTCCCCAGGGTTGAACCGCGGGTGGTTCGATGAATTCGACACCTTTGGCCTTGAGTTCTTCGTAGCCCCCCTGACAATCGCGAGTCGACAGCACCCAAGTGGCATTCTTGCCTACAAGTTGAGGAAACCAGGAGGCGAGCAGGAATTCGACGTCGACTTGCTGGGGCGGGGCGACGGTGAGCCAGCGGAACTGGGTCGAGCGGACGTCCATTTTCTTTTCAAAACCGAGCATTGAGGTAAACCACGCGAGAGCGTCTTCCTGGTCTGTGACGGCGATGGTGACGGTCGATACCCTGTCGATTGCCTGCATGCATCTCCTCCGATGAGAGTTGGATGCCTATTGGGTAGAGCGAGTGGCTGGCCCTTAGCTGCGATAGAGTGAGGAGTGGTGTTTTCCCGCATCTCCATCTTTCGATTGCGGCAAAGGTCACTGGCGCGCGGCATTGTGCTGGCTTTAGGCGCCTTTGGCGCTAGCTTGCGGCTGGGGGGATTTCCCGACATCAACGCGCTGCATTCCTCGCACTGGCAGGCGGTGCCGGCGCTGGTGGCGTTCTGGGGCATGGCGGAGACGGCGCGGTGCCTGGACCGCAAGTGGAGTTTCTTTCACGCGGGTGTACTGATCCTGCTTTACACGGACCTCATGATCCTGGCTATGGCGGTAGTGCTGTTTCTGTATCCCTGAAAAGAGACAGAGTTAAACAAAACAAAGAATGGTTGTAGATCGTACGCGAACCCACCCATCGAGCAAAAGGCTCTCGATGGATGGGGCACAGTTTCATGCTCAGCGGGTCGGAAGTACCGGTGGGGGGACTGAGACGCGAGGGCGCGGCTTACTGTGCCCCATGTTCCTTGATGAACGGGGCGTATAGCTTGTCGACGCCGATGATGTGGCCGGTGAGCCATTCGTTGAGGAATTTGAGCATGGAGATGCTGAGAGTGACTTCGCCTTTTTCAAGGCGGGCCTCGAACTCCTCGACTTGCCTGGTCAGTTCGCGGTGAAGTTCCTTGTGGTGAGCGAGGTCGGGGTATCCGGCTTTTTGCATGCCGGCCTCTTCGTCGGCGAAATGTTCGTGTGTGTAACGAATGAGTTCCTTGAGGATCGGGCCGGTGTGAGTTTTGCCTTCCCCTTTCATCATTGCGTCGTAGAGATCGTTGATTAAATCGACGAGTTTGCGGTGTTGGGAATCGATCGAAGCCAAGCCGACGGACAGTCTTTCGCTCCACTGGATATGGGCCATGATTCTGCTCCTTCTTTTCGGACCGCGCCGGAGAGAGCGAGGTCCACGCATGCTTCATCGGAAACAAAGAGCAAAACTGGAGCGGAAGGTGACGGCGATGGTTGCAAAATCGGCAGTTGCCGGCATCCGATTTTTATATCGCCGGGGTCGATGGGGCGGGATTTTGGGGAATATCGGCTTGACGGCGACAATTTGGATCAAACTGGTCGTTTGACGCGCAAAATGCTATATAAAAGGGATTCCGGGACCAGAAATGGCCTTAAGAAAAGTGGGAGGGTACGTGCTGAAAGGCTTTCGAGACTTTATCTTGCGCGGCAATGTGGTGGATTTAGCGATTGCCGTGATTTTAGGTGCGGCATTCAACGCGATCATCGCCTCACTGGTCGGCGATGTGCTGAACCCGCTCATCGCTGCAACCGTGGGCAAACCAAACTTCAGCTATCTGGTGCTGGAGATCAACCACGGTCAGATCAAGGTAGGGAATTTCTTGAACGCGCTGGTTTCATTTTTGATTGTTGCCAGTGTGGTCTATTTCGCTATTGTGCTGCCCATGAATGCTTTGTCGAACCGAATCAAGAGTCATGGAGCGGTGCCGCCTCCGCCACCGGCGACGAAGACGTGTCCTGAATGCCTGAGCGAGATTCCGGTGGCAGCGCGGCGGTGCGCGCATTGTGCTCAACCGGTAGAGGTTGTGAGTTCGACGCCGGCATGACGGGCGGTCAATCCACTAGACGATGCGCAGGAAGCGATTGGGCGCCAGGCGCGCTCCGGGGAAAACTGTGTCGAGATTGTTGGCGCCCAGGGAGCGAGTGACGACTTCGCCGAGGACTTGGCGGTAGTCGGTGGTGAGGGCGAGATCGCGACCTTCGTTGAGCTGCTCATTGGCGAGGCCGGGCCAGCGGCCATAGACTTTTCCGCCTTTAACGTCGGCGCCCAGGACGAACATGGCGTTGGCGTGGCCGTGATCGGTGCCCCCGGTGCCGTTTTCGTGGGCGGTGCGGCCAAACTCCGACATGGTCACGAGGGTGATGTTTTGGGCGCCGTCACCCATGTCGCGCCAGAAGGCGGCGATGGCTGAGGAAAAGTCGCTGAGGCGACCGGCGAGCTGGCCGTTGACGCTGCCCTGGTTCTGATGAGTGTCCCAACCGCCGACGTCGGTAAATGCCGCTTCAATGCCGAGATTGGCCTTGAGTAATTGGGCTATCTGCTTCATATTGTTGCCGAATTCGGAGCTGGGATAGTTGGCGCCGGGTGTGGGCTGGTATTGGGCGGGATTGGCGGCACGCAACATCTTGACGGCGTCGAAGGTCTCTTCGCCGGTGGCGTGGAAGATGCGATCGCCGCTGGCTCCGTACATGGCTTCAAAGGCGGTTGCCGCAGGGGATGGGGCGGGGTTGCGGCCGGATCCGCCGACGGCGAAGTTGTTGACGTTGGAAAGGGCGATGGCGGGAATCTTGCCGGCCAGAGTGCGTGGGACGTCGGAGCCGAGTGCGAGGGCGCGGAAGGCGGTGTGCTGCGGGACAGAATGATGGTGGAGGGTCGCGTTTGAATCTTCAGCCTGAAGGGCGCGATTGAGCCAGCCGTCGTCGGTGCTTTTGACGCCGGGAGTGCCGGATTCCATGTAGTCCTGGGCGTCAAAGTGGGAGCGGGTGGTGTCGGGCGAGCCGGCGGCGTGAACGATGGCCAGATGGCCATGATCGTAGAGGGGCTTGAAGGACGCTAGCGAAGGGTGAAGGCCGAAGAATCCGTCGAGATCGAGCACCTGATTTTGGGGAATGGCGATGCTGGAACGCATGGCGTAGTAGTTTTTCTCGCGGTAGGGGACGACGATGTTGAGGCCGTCGGCGGCACCGCGCTGGAAGACGATGACCAATCGTTTGCCGGGAGTGGAGGCGGTTTGCGCCATCACGGTGCGAACGAGGAAGCTGGGAATGGCGGTGGTTCCGGCGAGGGCGAGAGCGCCTTTGTGAAGGAAGAAACGACGGTTTATCTGCATGATGTATGTCCTTTGCCCGAGCGGTCAGCGGCGCTGAAATTCCGGTGAGCCGAGCAGGAGTCCGGCGAGTAGTTGGTCTTGCTTTTCAAGGGAGGTTGTTCCTTGCTTGACGGGCTTGTTGCGCGCGGGAGTGGCGGATATCTTGATGGGCACTGGGCCGGTTTGCGACTGAATCTGCTGCTGGAACTGCTGGAGCACGGCCGAGCGCGTGGAATCGCTCACTTCGCCTGAGAGCAGGGTCGATTCAAGACGCGCTTCTTCGCTGGCGGGCGTGATTGGCGGAGCTTGAGTGTCGGTGATGGCCGGCGGCGAAGCCCAGGTCGAGGTGATGCCGGGCAAGCGATTGGCAGCGAGAGACAGGGCGAAGTTCATGCGGTTGACGAGGGCGCCGGTCGAAACCCAGTCGGAAGCGTCCCACTTGTAGCCGGTGGGGGGAACGCAACCGTAAAGCGGCATGCCCATGTCGCGCAGGGCGTTGGTGAGAGGCTGCAGGTTGGCCAGATCGGCGTTGCTGGCGCGAGCGGCAGAGACGACGTATTCGAGGGGCGTTTTGACCTTGGCGCGATAGACGGCGGGCGACCAGAATTCAGGGGAACGGTACATGGTCTTAAGGACGGCGGCGATGTCTCCGCCGCTCTTGAGATAGGACTTAGCCATGCGATTGACGAGAGTTTGCGGCGGATCGTCGCTGACAAAGCGAATGGCGAGCTTGCGGGAGAGGAACTGGGCGGTGGCGGGGCGAGTGGCGAGAAAGTGAAGCAGTTCCTGGCCTTCGCGCTCACTGTTTTCCTTGAACTTTTTGTGGAGAACCTTCTTTTGGCCGGGTTCGTGGCGAGTGGGGTCGAACTTGAATTCGCCACCGCGCTGCGGACGGTCGACTGTCCAGCCGGTGAGGATGCGGGCGACCTCGGTTACGTCGGCCTGGGTGTAGCCGCCATTGACGCCGAGGGTTTGCAACTCCATGAGCTCGCGGGCGTAATTCTCGTTCAGGCCCTGGCTTGCGTTCTTTTTGTTGTGCTGGCGGGCGGCGGCGATTTTGGCTTTTTCGGCGACTTGGGAATCGGGACCGATGCTGCTGGAGTTGTCGAGGTATTCAAGCATGGCCGGGCTGTGGGCGGTGGCCTCAAGCAGATCTTCAAACTTGCCCAAGGCGCGGGGACGGACGATGTCGCGCTCATAACCGACGAGGTCGTAGGGCGTGGTCTCGTTTTTGTGCAGGAAAACGTTGAAATGATTGAGCCAGAAGTCGGTCATCACCTGCTGCAATTGGGCGCTGGAGTAGATGTCGCGGGTGAGACGCTGGTCCATTAGTTCATCGACGACGAGGCGCTCGGGATTCTCGAGGGCGGCGACGGTTTCCTTCATTTCGGGGGACATGCCGCCGATGAGGGCGATGCGCTGCGGACCCTTGAGAGACTTGAACACGGAGTCGAATTCCGGCTGCTGCATGGCGGCCAGGCGCGCGACGCGCTGCTGAGGTGGAAGGGCGAGGATGGCGGGAATGATGGTTGGATCGATCGTCGGCTGGGCCGGAGTTTCGGCGGTTGCCGCCATGGTCGTCTGAGAGTTCATTTGGAGCGCGGACGGATTGGCTGAGGTTGGGGCGGCTTGTTGGTCCTTTTTCTGGGCCTGTTCCTGCTTCTTGGCCGTCACGCGAGCGATCTGGTTTTCATAGATTGCATGGAGCGCGCCGCGATCGGGGATGGGCGCTTTTCCGTCAATAGCCTGACGAATGATGGCGTTGCTGGGAAAGCTAACGAGGAGATCCTGGCTGCTCAACTGCATGGCGGGGTATTGAGCGAGGCGGGCTTGGAGAGTGGTGTCGTCGAGACTGGCGGGATGAAGCTGCTGGTCGAACCAGCGATCGAGTCCCATGGCTTTGACGGCGGCGAGATCGCCAGGGCGAGGGCCGAAAGTGAAACGATTTAAGGCGTGGAGAATGCGAGCATCATCCTGCAACTGGTTGGATCGATAGGCGGGACGGGGCGAAGTTGCGACATGGTTCGACGGTAGGAGCGCATTTGCCGGAGCCATCTGTGCGAAGGCTGAGCTGCTGGGCGGGATGAGACTGATGCACGCGGCGAAGGCGATTAGTCGCCTGAATGGGTCGAATTGGAAAGAAACATTCATGTAACTCTCCGGTGCGGCTACTCCGCTGGTGAGTTTTCGTGACTTGCTTTGAGTCAATTTGTTACGTGTAAAAAGATGTGGCCACCAGTGGGAACCCCTAAATAGGTCGAAAGTTGCTGAAGGTAACTGGAATGGTGGGTCTAACCGGGCGAGATTTTAACGCTGGGGGCGATCGAATCGTACTGCAAATTGGCCGAAACTGCGCAAAAACAAGACTGACAGCCTGGAGATTTCGCAGCTTCAGTCTTGAATGCGGGTCTTTTAGCAGCCTTTTTTACAGCGAGCCATGATGGCGGCATGGAGGCGGTCGCGGAGACCGGCCGGCATGTCGTAGATCTCGTGGGAACGATAGATCTGGATCGTTTTGCGCGTGGTGCTGAGGGTGACCTCGCAGTGCTCACATCCGCGCAGGTGCTCCTGCAGGTCACTCCGCATCTCGGAGGTTACCGAGTCGTCGATCAAGTCATCGAGCATGGCGAGGAACTCAGTGCACGTCACTTTTCAACTCCCTTTTTCTTTTGAAGTAACGGCTCAGTCGTTCGCGCAATTGTAACCGGGCACGCAGCAGTCGTGACTTCACGGCGGGAATACTCAGGCCCAATGTCTCCGCCGTCTCTTCCGTAGAAAGTCCTTCCACATCGCGCAAAACAAAGACGATACGAAATCCCGGCGGCAGCCCCTGAATAGTCTTGCGCAGGATGTCCGCCAGTTCGGACTGGGTGTAATTCTGCTCCGGGTCCGGCGCCCAATCGGCTAAATCGCGCGGGACGCTGCCCTCCTCGGTCTCGACGTCCTCGTCGATCGAAACCATTTTGCCGGTGCGCCTTTTGCGCAAGCGCATCAGGCTTTCGTTGACTGCGATCCGAACCAACCATGTGTAAAACTTCGAATTCCCCTGAAATTGATCGAGCTTTTCATACGCTTTCAGGAACGCATCCTGCATGACGTCTTCAGCATCTTCGCGGTTTTGCGTGATATGCTGCGCAATCCGGAAGACTTGCCGGTCATACTTTCGGACCAGCGTATCGTATGCCGAGACGTCACCACCGCGGACCCGTTCTACCAGGGCCACGTCGGGGTGTTGCTCGTTCTCTCCTGCAATAGGTTGGATGGTCGCCATGACAGTTAGTTGCGGAAATCCTTTTGGGGCGGCGGTCGATGCCATTGACCCCGCGAAAGTCTAGTGTACTGGAGTGCCCGCCAGCAGGCCAATCGGCGGGGGAATGGCAGGCAGGCGGGCGAAATCGAATGTATTGCTTGGCTTAGGCGGGGGATGATCGAAAATAGCGCGTTCCGTGTTGGAATTACGATCCACAGGTAGAGCATTACGTCAGTAACACTGCTGGTTCGAAAGTGCCGCAAGAAACCGATTTGAGCTTAAAGTGGAAGCATGGATGTCCGCAGTTTGTACACTTTTGCCGCTCGTTGGGGATTAACGCTCCTCGCGAGTGTGCTTGCCGTTTTCCTCATCGCGTTGCCGGGAGCCGGACAAAGTACGCAAGCTGGTGCAGGAGCGCCGTCGGGCTCGTCAAAATCCGCAGCCAGCAAATCGAGCGCTGCGAAGACGGTGAAGAATAAGAAAACCGCGGTCAAGAGGACGAGTAAGGCTGGACCGGCAAGTAGGCGAAGGGCGCGACATCGAGGTACGAAGGCGCAGCGAACAGCGCGAACCACGCGACTTAAGCAAGCTTTCGTGGCATCAACGGAATTGCGACCGATGGCGCAACAGCTTGTGGCACTGCGTACGCCTGCCGCGTATGCGGGAGTGAGCAATTATGCGCATCACCACACGGGGGATGCTGCTGCCGCTGCATATCTGGCGCTGGGACGCGCCTATTTGTTAGATAAGAAATATGCGGAGGCATCTGCCAATCTGCGCCAGTCACGTGAAGCAAGCGATGTGCTGGGCGATTATTCCGATTTTCTTGGGGGCGAGGCTGAACACAATGCCGGTAATGAGACCGCGGCTTTGGCTCTGTTGCATGAATTTAACGACCGACATCCCGATAGCGTATTTGATATAGAAGCGCCGGAACTAGAGGCGAATGTGCTGCTGGCCACTGGAGATACGGCCGGGGCAAAGCGCGTGCTGGCATCGATTGCCGACGACGCGGCAGACATGCCGAATTACGAGCTGACGGAGGCGAAGATTGCCTTTGCCGAACAGCGGAACGAGGAGTCGGAACGGATCTTCAAACACTTGCTGCTGGTGCATCCGTTGACTTCGGAAGCGAGCGTGGCGCGGGCGCGACTGACGGCGATGGGCGATGAGGGAAGCCTGACCGCTGCCGAGTTGCGTAGCCTTGGCGACGCCTATTTCAACGCGGGCCGCTATGCTGACGCGAGCGAACAGTATCATGTGCTGGCGCAGAAAGCGGGACTCGACGAGACGGCGCGCAACGGGTTTGCGGTGGCTGCCGCGGCCTGTGAATTCAAGTTGAAACGCTTGACCCAGGGGGAGGCCGAACGGTTGGCCGATACCAATGACGACAACGGAGCACGTCGGCTTTACCTGCTAATGGAACTGGCGCGGAACCGGAACGACGATGGCGAGCAGAAGCGCATTGTGTCGGTCTTGGAAACAAATTTTCCGCAGAGCCAATGGCTGTCCGAGGCGCTGTTTTCAAGCGCAAATATGTATATGCTGCGCCGCGATTATGCGACTGCGGTCCCTTATTACAGCTACCTGGCGACCCATTTTCCGAGCAGCAAGGATGCTGCCGCGGCGCACTGGCGGGCTGGTTGGCTGAGTTATCGCGAGGGACAATTCAGCGATGCCGCGCGACTTTTCGATGAACAAATCAAGCTGTATCCTACGGCGACCGAGACGGCGGCGGCACTTTACTGGCGGGGGCGCCTCTTCGAGTCCCAAGACCGCAAGACCGAATTAGCCATCGCAAATTATCGCGCGGTTTCACGGACTTATCAGCACTTCTTCTATGCCCAGATGGCTCGGCAGCGGCTAGCGGCGTTGGGAGACACTCAACTGGTCTCACAACCGGTTGCCAACGAAGGGCGACCGGTGCCGGAGTTGGCAGACACATTTCCCGCTGATAGCCCGCACATAGCGAAAGCACACTTGTTGGCCAACGCGGGCTTAAATGACTACATTGGTCAGGAGATCGCTGCCGACCCTGATTCTGCTTCGTGGAGCGCACTGGCCGAAGCCCAGATTTACGCTTCGTTTGGCGAAACGTATCGCGCGATGAGGGCGCTCAAGAAGGCCATGCCTTACGCAACGTCGGCTTCGATTCAGTCGATTCCGTTGGCGTATTGGCGTATTCTTTTTCCCCAGGCGTGGTGGGATACGATCAAGACCGAGTCGGCAAAGAACGGGCTCGATCCCTACTTGGTGGCCTCGTTGATTCGCCAGGAGTCGGAGTTCAATCCTACGGTGATCTCGTATGCAAACGCATATGGGTTAATGCAGATAGAGCCGTCGGCCGGAAAAACACTGGCACGAGAGGAAGGTCTTAGCCATTTTGAGACATTTCAATTGCTCGATCCGGCAACCAACATTCGACTGGGGACGCGATATTTAAAGCAGCTGGTGGATCGATTCGGCGGGGTACAGGAGTATGCGTTAGCCGCTTATAACGCGGGTGAGAGCCGTGTTGTGGATTGGCAGTCGGCCGGCCCGTATGGGGGAATCGACGAGTTTGTGGAATCGATTCCGTTTACGCAAACGCGGGATTATGTGCAGGGAATTCTACGCAACGAAGATATTTATCGATCGATCGACGCTGCTGCAGGTTCACAGGGACATACGGGAGTGGGGGCTTCCCGATAAAGTACAGGCTACCGATCTGGGTCGGGGAATCCTATTCGCTACTCCCCACTTTCGATTCTCATTGACGTATTCCATTGTCGCCAGCAACACTGATTTCGACCCTGAGGAGTCCAAGACTCGGGGCCGCCATTCGCAGCCTGCTGTAGTTGCTCAAAGGACCGCCCGGCGTTTTCGGTCGGCTCGCATGCATCTCAACCCAATGGAGGGCAGGATGTCAGCTGACTTGCAGTTTCTGGAAGAATGGATACCCGAAAGAATGGACCCGGGAACGGTCTTCGTCCTGGAGAATCAGGGCAAACTGGGTCACGCTCAGAACCCATTTGTAGCTGTCATGTCGTGCCCACGTTGTGGCACGATGGGGCTGATTACGCGACGGCAACTTTGCGGGGGTGAAGTGCTGATTTGTGGCGGCGATGTGTGCTCGGCCGAATACAAATTGAACGGCGAGAACATCTGTTTCCGCAGTCCGCAGTGATCAACAGGAGTGTCCGGGTTTGAAGTGTCAGAGGTACTTTCTGAAGGTTTCAACCTGGGCGGCGGTTATATTGCGGCGCTCGACGGGAGACGACAGCACCGTCGAAGTCGAAGTTGCGCCCAGGGCAGAGAGCCTGTCGATCAACGATTCCAAATGGCGAACGGAGACAACATTGGCCTCCATCACGAAGGATTCGGAGCCTGTAATCCGGTGGCAACGGCTAACCTCTGGAAGATCCTTGAGGGCGGCAACGGAGCGGCTGATTTGGAGGTCGCCGCCAGGGATAGTAAGGCGCATGAGGATATGGATGGGGACGCCGAGCTTGGTCAAGTCGATTTCGACACGATAGCCCGTGATTACGCCAGCCTCTTCGAGGCGGTGAACGCGCTCGGCGACTGCCGGTGTAGAAAGGCCGACCTGCCTACCCAACTCGGCGAATGACAGTCGTGCGTTTTGTTGAAGATTCTCGAGGATTTTCCAGCCGATGGAGTCAAGCTCATTGGGGATGGTCTTGATGGTCATATCCCGACGTTCCTTAGGTTCATGATCCATTATGCTTAATTAAGTTAGGCTTTGGCACGATTTTTCTTTGATTTTCTGGTCGTCGGTTTCGTGACCGGATGCTTACGTTTTCGCCTTGCGTGTTGCTGACGGGGGACCGAAAGGCTCGGTTAAAATGGCAGAGAGCCGTCCCGTCGCGTCGGGTAGCAAGAGAGTCAGTGCCGACTGCGAAAAGATACCTGGACCCCTAGTTTTTCATGAATTTCAGTCCTGAACCAGTCTCTGGATTGCCAGGATGAGTTTGGAGCGACCGTACATTGAAAACGAGAGCATTAGTGACCGGGGCTGCAGGTTTTCTCGGATCTCACCTGACGGACCGACTGCTCGCCGAAGGTCATAGCGTCATCGGTGTCGATAATCTTTGCACTGGAAGCATGGAGAATCTGGCTCATTTGATTAGTGAGCCCAGATTTGAATTCGAGGAACTGGATATCTGCCAGCCATTCGACCCGGGAGGAGTTGATTACGTTTTTAATATGGCATCTCCTGCCAGCCCGCCTGAGTATTTGAGGCTGGGCATTGAGACGTTGCGCGTGGGCTCGATTGGCGTTGAAAATGTGCTCCAAATAGCTGAACGGAATGGCGCTCGATTTCTTCAGGCATCAACGTCGGAGTGTTATGGCGACCCCCTCGAGCACCCGCAGGCTGAGACATACTGGGGCCATGTGAATCCGATTGGCCAGCGATCTGTTTACGACGAGTCCAAGCGGTATGCCGAGGCGCTGGTGATGGCGTATCACCGCTATCGCGGGGTTAATACCTCGATGGTCAGGATCTTCAATACTTATGGGCCGAGGCTGCATCCCGGCGATGGGCGGGTGATCTCAAACTTCATGATGCAGGCTTTGCGTGGCGAGACGTTGACCATTTATGGCGACGGCGGTCAGACGCGCAGCTTTTGTTATGTGAGCGATCTGATTGAAGGAATCTGGCGGCTGGCCCGGTCTGAAGAGCATCTGCCCGTGAATATTGGCAGCCCATTCGAATTCACGATTCTGGAATGCGCGGAGGCCGTGCTCAAGGTAACGGGATCGGAGAGTGAACTTTCATTCAAGCCGCTGCCAGAGGATGATCCGACGCGTCGGCGACCGGATATTACGAAGGCTCGCACGCTGCTCAATTGGGAACCAAGGATCAGGTTAGATGAAGGGCTTGCTTTGTCTCTCGACTTTTTCAGGAGCCACTGCAAGGCAGCACCGTCGGAAAGTGAACTGTCGAATGCGGCACTAAAAGTCAGAGGATAGTTGGCATATCTTATGTTCGATATTCACTATCACCTGCTGTACGGGTTGGATGACGGCCCGAAGACGATTGAAGGTTCGGTTGAATTAGCCGAGGCTTCGATCGCCGAGGGTGTGACGCACATCGTGTGTACTCCGCATGCGAATGACACTTACACATTTGATCGTGAGCTATCGCGTCAGAGGATCGAGGAAATCAACGACATCGTTGGTGGGCGGCTCTCTTTGGGCCTGGGTTGTGATTTCCATCTTTCTCCCAAGAATATTGAGGATCTGTATAGGGATTCTTCCAAATATACGATCAACGGCAAGCAGTATCTTTTGGTTGAGTTTCCGGATTATGGCATTTCGCCTACGATATCGGGTGATTTTTACCTCATGATCGCGTCCGGTGTCGTTCCTATCATCACGCATCCTGAGCGCAATCGGACTCTCGCTTTAAGTTCAGGGCGCCTGGATGAGTGGGTCCATCAGGGATGCCTGGTACAGATTACCGCAGGGTCTCTAATGGGACGGTTTGGGAAGAACGCGGAGTCGATGTCGCATCGGCTGCTGAAACAGGATTCAGTCCATTTCATTTCCAGCGATGCGCATAGCTTGGGCGGGCGTCCTCCGGCGCTGGCGCAAGCGCATCGGATCGTGACGGACCGGTACGGACAGGAGACTGCGGATCGGCTTTGCATACATAATCCTCGTGCCGCATTTTTTGGTGAGAACCTGCTGCCGCAACCGGCGCCGAAGACCCCGAAGGACGAAGGCAGGCGTTCGAAGTGGAACTTCTTTGGCCTGCTGCGCGGGCGTTAAGCGGCGAGGGGAATCGCATACGAGACTGTTGATCGTCGTCCGCTGATTTATTGTTGGAACAAGCCATGAAGCAGATGTTGACCCGCCTCGCACTCACTCTCCCGGTCGTTTGGCTGGTGGTTTCGCTGGTATTCGTTCTGATTCACCTGGTTCCGGGAGACCCCATTCTGGAGATGCTGGGTGAGGGCGCGACGCCCGCCGACATTGGTGCGTTGCGGCATCAGTATGGACTGGATCAGCCGCTCTGGAAGCAGTATTTTCATTATTGGAACGGCGTGGTGCATGGCGACCTGGGGAACTCCATTCGTCTGCACGACACGGTGGCGCACCTGGTTTCGCAACGATATCCGTATACGTTGGCGCTTACGGTAACGGCATTGGGGCTTGGGTTGATTTTGGCACTGCCAGCGGGAATTGCGGCTGCAGTGCGTCGCGGGCAGTGGGTCGATCAGACGCTGTCGGTAGTAAGTTTGTTTGGGCTTTCGGTCCCAGGCCTGGCGTTGGGGCCTTTGCTCATTCTGGTGTTTTCGATTTTGCTGGGCTGGCTACCGGTGTCGGGCGCAAACAGCGGTGGCGGCCGGTCAATTGATTGGCATTACCTGGTGCTTCCGTCTATAGCGATGGGAGCTTCGCTGGCGGCGATCCTGACGCGCATGGTGCGCACGGCAATGCTTGAGGAATTGGGGCAGGATTACATTCGCACGGCGCGCGCCAAGGGGCTGAGCGAGCGAGCAGTGGTGTGGAAACATGCACTGCCGAATGCGCTGGTGCCGATAGTAACGGTGGTTGGATTGCAGTTTGGCGCGCTGTTGGCGGGAGCCATTGTTACGGAAAAGATATTTAGTTGGCCGGGACTGGGCAGGCTGGTCGTCGATGCGATTTCAAATCGAGACTACGCGCTGGTGCAGGGATGTTTGCTGTGCATCGGGCTGACCTACGTATTGGTGAACCTGTTTACCGACGTGGTTTATCGCTGGGTCAATCCGCGCATGAGGGGATGAGTCGCGGTTTACTCATTCGAGACGAGTTCGAGATGGACGATTTCCGCCGTTGGTGGTGCATCGGCGCTGATTTCAAGGAAGCCTATCGTTACGGGTAGTTCAAAGCGTCGCGGGCCGCAGGAGCCGGGATTTAGATAGAGCACGCCTTTGTGATGCCAGATGTTGGGCTTGTGAGTGTGGCCGCAGAGAACGACCGCGAATTTGGCAGCGGCGGGATCAAGATGGAGCGTGCTCAGATCGTGGAGAAGGTAGAGGTAGCGATCTTCGATAAGCAAGACTTCAGTTTCCGGGAGATGGCTGCACGGGCCGCGATAGTCCACGTTTCCACGAATGGCAGTGACCGGGGCGATTTTGCGCAGGGCATCAAGGATGACCGGATTGCCGACGTCGCCGAGATGGAGGATGCGTTCAACGCCGGCGAGAGCGGGTAACACTTCAGGACGCAGCAGGCCGTGGGTGTCGCTGACGACGCCGATCTTCATTTAAGTCTCCGCGAGATGGACGAGCATGGATTGCTTTGTAACGACTCGTCGAGTAGATGCTGAAATGACGGGCAAGGAAGCTTAAGAGCATGATATGCGCGACACATGGGTCAGAGACCTATCTCGAGGCGAGTGCGGGGATCGAGTTGGTCGCGCAGGGCATCGCCGAGAAAGTTAAATCCGAGAACGGCGCCAGCGACGGCGGCGGCCGGGAAGAGGACGAGATGGGGCGAGTCGAAGAGGTGGAGTCGAGCGTCGTTGAGCATGGCTCCCCAGCTTGGCGCGGGGGCGGGGATGCCGAGGCCAAGGAATGACAATGTGGCCTCGGCGAGAATGACGCCGGCCATGCCGATGGCGGCTTGAACCAGGATGGGCTGGATGATGTTGGGCAGGATGTGGCGGAAAAAGATGCGCAGTCCGGGTGCTCCGAGGGCGCGAGCTGCATCGACATATTCGCGATCGCGTACGGCCATGACCTGGGCGCGCACGAGGCGGGCATAGCCGGCCCATCCGCCGATAGCGAGCGCCAGGACCAGGTTACTGAATCCGGGCCCCAGGAAGGCAGCGAAAGCGATGGCCAGCAGGATGCCGGGCAGGGCGAGGAACGTGTTCATGGCGAAGGTGGTAAGCGCGGTATCGATCCATCCACCGAGATAACCGGCCAGTCCTCCGATGGACAGACCGAGCGCGAGTGAGATTGCGACGACGGTAACGGAGACGGCGAGTGAGAGGCGAGCGCCATAGAGCAGGCGAGAGAGCGTGTCGCGGCCGAGTTCGTCGGTGCCAGCCCAATGTGCGGCGGAGGGGCCCTGCAGGCGATTGAGGAGATCGATGGCCGCGGGATTGTGCGGAGCGAGCCACGGTGCGGCTATTCCGCCGACGAAGAACGCAGTGAGGAGGACAAGGCCCACGGCCGCGAGCGGTTGTCGGCGAATCAACATACTGGTGGCTGCAAGAAAAGGCATCGGCAAGAAAAGAATACAGCGACGAGGCCAAACGATGCGGTTCTGTTGAATCGGCGAAAAAACGGTGACGTCGCTTTCCCGCCCATTTTCGCAAAAACTGAGGAAATAAGTGGGGCGCCAAGGCAGTATTTCGTTGAGGGATCAATAATGGGAACATGGGAATCTTAAGTTTGATTTTAGGCTTGAGTTTGGTTGGTCTGACGGTGCCTGTCCAAGGACAGATGGCTTCGCGCAGCGGTCAAGGCGGGGGACTACCGCAGGCTGCGAAAGCCGAGGAGTTGTTTGCGCTGGCCAACGAGTCGCGTGTCCAAGCCGGGTTCGGGAAGCTGGAATGGGATCCGGAGCTTGCTGCGGCAGCTTTGAAACATTGCCTGCGCATGGCTGCCGAAGGGCCGATCAGTCACCAGTACGGTGGCGAGGCTGACTTAACGACGCGGGCTGGCGAGGCAGGAGCGCGATTCAGCCTGATCGAGGAGAACATTGCAGTCGGGCCGTTTCCGGCGACTATTCACCAGGGTTGGCTAAATTCGCCTCCGCATCGCGCAAACCTGTTGAGCCGCGACGTGGATCATGTTGGGATTGCCGTGGTGCTTGCGCAAGGCGTGCTGTTCGCGGTCGAGGATTTTTCGCGTGCTACGCCGCAATTGAGGCAAGCAGAGATTGAGGGCAAGATTGCTGGTTTGTTGCGTACCGCGAGCGTGACGGTGCGACGCGACGCTACTGATGCACGTGCGGCTTGTGCGCTGGATCGAGGATTGCCGAAACTCGTAAGTCCCGATCAGCCGCAATTTGTGGTTCGGTGGCAAGACTCCGACTTGAGCCACTTGCCGGCCAACTTGAGCGCGAGCTTGAGTTCGGGGAGATACAAACAAGCTGAGGTAGGAAGCTGTGCGCCACGCAATGTTGAAGGCGCATTCACGATCTATCGGGTTGCGGTGTTGCTATATTGACCGCGATTCGGCTTATCCGAAGGATTGATGTTCCTTCCAAAACTCTGGCCATGGTTTGAGGGGCGGGCCGCAAACAAAGATGTCGGGATGGTATCTGCTTTCTTCGTTCTTCACGCCTTGTGAATTGCCATTGTGTCCGGCAAGACGGCAAGAGTTGAAGAGGCTGTCGACCTCGTCGGCTCGGACTCCGATGACGATCAATGTGGTGGGCTGTGGAGTGGGATAGCCGCGCAGCCAAGCCGAATTGGTCACGCTGATCGGCGGCGGTAGGTGGTAAGCGGGGCCCAGGATTTCTATGGCGCCTTGTTCGCCGTAGTTGCCAACAAGGATGCCGAGGTTTGCTTGCCGGTCCTGGGGCAGGGAATCGCGAATGCCGGCGACTGTCTTTACTAGATCATCCCAGCCGATTTCTGCGCCCAAATCTTCGCTATGGTCGAGGGCGAAGGCGCGCAGTGGGCCACTCGCGGCAATGGGAACGAGCATGGCTATGGCATAGGCACCGCAGGCGGCCAAGCCCGTAAAGTAGACGGCTACGATGGTGCGCCGACCGATGCGAGGAATGTACGATAGCCAGCGTTCCGCAGTCACGGAGCCCATGGCGAGCAGCATGGGATAGAGCGCGCAGACATAATAGAAGCGACCTTTGCTGATCCAGAAGATGGCAACGGGAAGAAGGTACATCCAGGCGAGTACGCGGTAGCGGCGGTTGGCGACGAAGGCAATGAGGCCGATGATCCAAACGGGTGCGGCGAAGAGGTTGGCGTCGGCGAGGAACTGTCCTTTGAAGAAACCTTCGGCGCGGCCTTCGCCGACGTCGCGCATGTGGATGTGCTGGAGGAAGCGGTAGGGGACGAAGTCGTGGTGCACGAGCCACAAAAGATTAGGGAGAAAGATCACCAGTGCCATCGCTGTTCCTGCCCAAAACCATGCTGATTTAAGAAAGCGACGTGCAGGAGTGAGGAGAAAGCCAGCGAGGATGCCGGCGACATAGAACGCGATGTCGTACTTGGTGAGAAGAGCGAGGCCGATGAAGGCGCCTATGGCCAGCCACCAGCGCGGGTTTTCGGATTTGAGCAGGCGGAGGGTAGACCAGGCGATGAGAACCCACCAAAGTATGGCGAACGATGTGTATTGAAATTCTGTGGCTTCAAATATCGGCACCGGAGAGAGCGCGACCGCCAGAGCCGTAGCAACCTGGGCAAAGCGGCGACCGCCGAGATCGCGCGCCATGAGGCCACTGAAAAAAATGACGAGGGCCTGGGCGATGACCGAGAAGAGCCGTAGACCCACGAGTGAAAGGCCGAAGAGGCTGAGACCGACACGTTCAACGAAAGGCGTGAACGGTGGATAGGAAACGAATCCCCAATCGAGGTGTTTGGCATCGCTCAGGAACTGTAATTCGTCGCGATGAAAACCGTATCGGCCATTGGTGGCGAGATGAAAAACAGCGAATGCGGCTGCGATCGTTAACAAAATTGCAGAGTCAAAGCGAGCCACGGCTGGTGGGGATTCGAGTTGTTCTTCGTTCACAAGAATAGGCATGGTGGGTGAGGATTTGCCGGTCTTACCTAATTCTCTACGCCACACATGCGCAGAGAGTTCCACGTTTATGCACTATTGCGGTTAAATTCGGTCTGCCAGGTGAGCGGAGATCGATTTATCAGGCCCTTTCGAGCGGGGCTGGAACTCGAACCGACTCCATGCCTGCGGCTGTCGCTGCCTCGATGCCCATGTCGGTATCTTCAAAGACAAGGCAGCTTTCTGGAGGCACGCCGAGTCGTTCAGCGGCCGTTAAGAAACAGTCGGGAGCGGGCTTTCCTTTCTTGTAGTCTTCGGCGCAAACGAGCGTATCGAACTTATCGAGGAGGCCGAGTGCGGATAGAGAGCCCTCGACTGACTTCCTTCGACTACCGGAAACAACAGCCAGGGGGATGTTCCCGTGCTGCGCCTCAATCTGCTCGACTACTTCAGGAATCGCTTTGAGCTGTGGCAGTAGTTCGTAGTAGAAGTTTTCCTTGTGCTTAGCGACGAGGTCAACGGGCATCGAAAGTCGATTTTGGACATTAAGCGCGGCGATGATTTCGGTCACGGGCCGCCCTCCCCAAGAATAGAAAAGCTCTTCATCGAATGGGCAATTCCATTCATCGAGCGTCTTTTTCCAGGCAATGTAGTGCAAGGGCATTGAATCGACGATGGTGCCGTCGCAGTCGAATAGATAGGCGCCGAATGTGCGCTTAGGAAGATTCAGTTTCATGATTGAGAATGATTGCTCCTGAACTGATGATAGTGCGCGGGGCAGCGGTTGGCGGTGGACTGCGCCGCTCATGGATCACGACGGAGATTAGGCATCGGAACCTATTTGGCGGTGATTGCGTTTGCTTCCGGAGACATGCAGCCTCCTTCGCCAGGCTTTGTCGGTTCCATTTGAAGCGCGTTGTTGAATCTGTTGAAGTAATTGAAGAGGCCGATTGCGCAGAGTAACTCGACGATCTCGCCCTCAGAGTAGAAGGTGCGCAACTCGGCAAACTGCTCGTCTGTTACTTCATGGGCATTGCGCGTTACGGTCTCTGCAAGTTGTAGAGCGGCTTTTTCAGCGGGAGTAAAGTCATCTCGCTGGGGCCACAGTTCCAGATGCGCTAATTGGTCGTCGGTCCATCCGAGACCGCGGGCGAGAATGGTGTGGCTGGCGAGACAATAGGGTGTGACGTTGACCTGGCTGGTGCGAACGATGATCAGTTCTTTCAAGCGGGTAGAGACGGTCCCGGAGTTGAGGACGGCGGCGAAATGGGCCTGCATGGTTGCGAAGATTTCTGGCCGATGAGCCATGACGCGGAACATGTTGGGGACGTTGCCTCGCTGCGCGAACGCCTTGTCGTAAAGGGCGACCATTTCGGGAGTGACTTCGCTGCGATCGAGCCGGGAAATTCGCGACATGTGGCCTCCTGATGCTTTCGCTATTGTACTTTCGCAGGGGGTCGGATGAAGGTCGCGAGAGGCTACTAGTCGGGATCAACTTGGTCTCTCTTCGGTGGGCCGGCAGCGCCACCACCACAGATTGGGATGAGTTGTTGCGTGGTTTTAGTTGCGTGGTTTTTTGACGCGACGCTTTCTGTCTGCTAACCTTTGGAAGGTACAAATTCAACGCCAGACACTCCTCAGTAGCTCAATGGCAGAGCATTCGGCTGTTAACCGAAGGGTTGTAGGTTCGAGTCCTACCTGAGGAGCCAATAAAATCAACAACTTAGAGCATTAGGAAGCAGAAGAGAGACACGAAATTGGCCCGATTGTAGTCAATTTTGTCGTCACTCACTTTCAAAACGGATGCTAACCCATAGCAACCGATCTCAGTTGTTGCTCCCCTCGATAGTTCGACTCCAGACCTCCAGCCGCATGTCCTGAACCACGCCTTCGCGTGGCATCTGGACATCTGAAACTTGATCGAATTTTGTCTTCGCCTGAACCTTCAGTCGCGCGCCCACACAGACGCGCTCACCGACAGGACAGGAGTCACCGAATGGCAACTTATCAGAGAGGAAAGTATTGGTGGTACCGGTTTCGCTTCGCCGGAGAACGAATCGACGAACCGACAAAATCAACATCGCGGACCGTCGCGAAAGAGGCAGAGCGGCAACACCGGAAAACACTCGAAGCTGGCTACAACAACTTTAAAGAGGTTCGGCAGAACCGTGTCCGGATTCTTGAGGAGATCATCGACGAATACCTGACGGGCTACCGGCTCCGCTACCGGTCTGCGAGCTTTGCCGAATATGCGCTCGGACACGTCGGCCGTCTTCTCGGCACGAAGATCGTCGCCGACATCACCGAGGTTTCGGTTCTCCGTTACCAGGAGGACAGGCTCCGCGAGAAGGCCGCGCCAAAGTCGATCAATGAAGAGGTTCGGTTCCTTCTGAAAATGCTGGGTGACCCGGGCGAGGTAATCCGAGCGCACCTAAAGAAAACCCGGCAACTCAAGCTGACTGTTCACAAGAGCATCGGCAAAGCCTTCGACAGCGAAGAGACGGAGAGTCTCGCGGCCAAAGCAAAGAGCTCGCGCAGTCCCCATATGTACCCGGCGTTCATGCTCGCCCGCAATGGTGGTCTGCGAGATACCGAGATCAAAACCCTTACCTGGGCCCAGATCAACTTCGTCGCGAAAACGGTCCGGGTAGGCAGAGCAAAGAGCGAAGCCGGAGAGGGGCGAATCGTTCCTCTGAACTCCGAGGTCTACCAGGCGCTCATTGACCATCGCACATGCTATTGCAAGCGGTTCGGCGAGATTCGGGAAGAGTGGTACGTCTTTCCCTGGGGTAAGCCGAGGCCGTCGGACCCGACGCGGCACATTACCTCGTTCAAGAAGGCCTGGACGACTGCCCGTACGAAAGCAAAGGTGAAAGGCCGGTGGCACGATAACCGGCACACCCTCATCACAGAACTTGCCGAAAGTGGCGCCGGTGACGAAACCATCATGGAAATTGCTGGGCATGTCGATCGCCAGATGCTTCGTCATTACAGTCACATCCGTATGAAGGCGAAGCGCGAAGCATTGGAGTCGGTCATTGCCTCTCGAAGGGGCCAACCCCAATTGGGTCCCGCCTCGAAAGCAGAATCCTCCACATAGCAATCGGAGATGTACAGGTCGAATTGACCGAGACCGAACCTCGGGTTAGGCTCTCGGTCAATGCGGGCCTCCGGCTGCCAGACACAAGGAGAACAGTATGGAATCATTCCTGAACGAAATCCAGGTTTCAGAAAAAATCCAAGTCAGCTTGGCTTGCTTAAGACGGTGGCGCCTTCGCGGAGAAGGACCCCAGTATGTGAAAGTGGGGCCGCTCGTGCGCTACCGTCCCGAAGCGATAGAGCAATGGGTGGATGCCCTTCCGACTGGCGGGAACGGTCGCAGACCGGCATCAGTCCAGCCAGCCCGCGACCGGCTTGCCAGAACGGCTTAGCCATCACCGCCCCTCGGATTGACGCGAGCGATCTTCATCTTTGGCCAGGTCAAAATCGTGGACCGAATGCAGCGGGTGAACCCAGGCGCAGAAATGGAAATTTGACCGAGTTTCGCAAAGGTACCATGCTGGCTCCGCATTGGAGGCGGCCCAGGTGGAGCGGCGGCTAAGCTATCTGATCGTCGCGGTCTTGCTGAGGGTTCTCGATGGAGCTGTGACGGTTTACGGCGGCACAGCAATTTGGGTCGCTTTGCAGGGCGATCTTCGGGCGCGAGGGCTGCGCGTCTTGTCGGAGAGCCAGGATGCCAGACGAATGCGGAACCTGATGTCCATCACACCTGAGACGCGAGGACAAAGCGATGTTTGATTCAATCAACGATCTCGGCGCCAAACTCGCAGCTACCGGCTACTTCATCGATCCGGTGATGACCCAGGTCGTCTTTCTCGCCGCGAAGCTCCGAAAACCGCTGCTGCTTGAAGGCCCTGCAGGTTCTGGCAAGACGCAACTCGCGCTGTCTGTCGCTGCGGCTGCGAACACTCATGTTGAACGGCTTCAGTGCTACCGAGGTGTGACCGAGGACAAGGCGATCGGCCGATTCGATGAAGGTCTGCAGCGGCTCTACATGGAGTTTTCGAAGGGCCAGCACGAGAACTGGGAAACAGTGCAGGCGAACCTCAAGGGGCGGGACTTCTTTCGGCCTGGTCCTCTGATGCGCGCCCTCGAATGCGACCGACCATGCGTGTTGCTCATTGACGAGTTGGACAAGGTAGACGAAGGGTTCGAAGCGCATGTGATCAAATCAATCGCCGGGATTCCTTCCTTTTTTCGGTAATGCTGAAAGCCACGTCTGAACTGCACCGAAAGCCATCGGAGATCGGTCTGTTGTTACAACCCAAGCGCTGATCCATCCTGCCCTGGTTCCCAGAAGCCCACCCACAATTCATCCCACCCATCGAAGGCCAACCCTTCGGAAAGGATCACTATGCCCGAAACCCTGTCGATTGCCACTCCGTCCGTCGTAGCCGAACCTGCTTTGGTCCCCCGCAACACAGCGCGTGTGTCAATCAGCATCCTGCTCACAGTGCTCGACTCCTGGGCCGTTATCGCCTTTGGCGGAACACTCTATCGCGTCTCCGCACACCACCTAATCTGGCTTGCCGGGATCGTCCTGCTCTTCGTGTCCCTGTTCGCTTCACTGGCAAGAACCTGGTATCTGACGCTGCCTGTCAGGACGCGCTAACCCCCAACTCGTCCAACCCAATTCTCAAAGAGAGGAGAGTTACCATGCCCCGCAGCCTGGGAAAAATGTCCGTCTACAAGCTGTTCAACTGGCGCGACAGCGCCGCCGACACAATCCAACAGACCGTCCAAGCGTTCCTCGAACTCGGAGAGGCGGTCGCCACCCGCTGGATTCAGACCCGCAAGGGCGTCATGCTCCTGCAGATGGTTCCCGACAACAACGCATCCGGCGCAATCTACGTGTTTGATAGACAGCGCGACGATTGGTACATGCTCTCCTTCGAGGGCTGCGAGGACCAGTTCACCTCTGACCTGTTCGACCGGGTCTTCTCCGAGTACAAGCTGTTCAACTACGTCGAACAGCCCGGCCTGTTGCTCTCCCAGATGCAGCTGGCAACCGCCTGACCTTTTCATCCTGTCGTATACCACCCACCGCACCAAATCCCATTGACAACCAGGAGGAATCCCATGCGCCTATCCGCTGGCCGCATCCGCTCGCTCGCGACTCGTTACGCTCTGGCCGAGGCCGCCGCCTTTCCCGGTCTCCGCACCGAACCCAACACCTTCGCCACCAACCGCAAACCCGCGCCCGACTTCAAGCACGGCCGGCTGCGCTTCGCCCACCAGTCCTGAAGAACCCCTACATCGTCGCTGCTTTGACGGCCCGGTGTACGCTCCGGGCCGTCATTTTTTCTCACCCGCAAACAGCCATCGAGCCGGCACGCAACCGATTTGACCGAGTTCTGGAACCGGGGTACAAACACAGAACTTCAGGAAGGAGCAAGATCCATGTATACGACCTTCTGTGTAAGCCGCGAGGCGGCCGACCGGTTTATCAGGCTCTTCGTCAACCGGCGCGCCTACGGGATGCAGGCTGCCCGTCCCTTGCCCAACGGTTCGGTTCCGTACTACTTGGCGCGGGATTGGCAGACCAAAAAGCCAAAGCCTCTCGATGCCGGCGTGGTGCGTATGCACCTGAACGGCGACATCACCATCAATCTCTACGCCATCAATCCGGAGACACAACGCTCGAAGTGGGTCGCCATCGACGCCGACTTTGACGGCGCTATCGAGGCCCTCTTCCAATTGCATTGGG
>Ga0302140_10000178_pt1 | contig 74157 bp, 58 predicted proteins | sample I_Bog_E1_1_FD_202095 | JGI IMG/M metagenome (GOLD analysis project Ga0302140, IMG submission 202095) | Peat permafrost microbial communities from Stordalen Mire near Abisko, Sweden - I_Bog_E1_1 | ecosystem: Environmental > Terrestrial > Soil > Wetlands > Peat | place: Sweden: Abisko, Stordalen... | reverse complement strand
GATGTCAGCTATAAAGACGTGCAGGTCGATCCCGATCGCAGGACCATCACACTGTGCCGGCCGCTGACTCTCGATCTGGGCGCCGTGGCCAAAGGACTCGCCGTCGACATGGCCGCGCGTGAACTGGTGCCATTTCGCAATTTCGCCATCGACGCCGGCGGTGACCTGTATCTGAGTGGACACAACCCCGCAGGCGAGCCCTGGCTGGTGGGCATCCGCCATCCGCGTGCCGAGGGCGAACTGATCGATTCCCTGCGGGTGTCGGATCAGGCTGTGTGTACCTCGGGCGATTACGAACGCCAGACCGCCGCGGCGGGCGAACATCACCTGCTCGATCCCCGCACCGGTCTTTCGCCGCGTTCGGTGGCGAGCGTGACCGTACTGGCTGGCAGCGCCATGCTGGCGGATGCGCTGGCCACGGCCGCGTTTGTGCTGGGTCCGGTCGATGGCATTCAGCTTCTGGATCGCATGGGTGTCGGCGGCCTGATGTTCACCGCCGATCTCCGGCGCTATGAAACGCGAGGGCTCCCGCGTGCGGCGTAAGGCGAAAAACTTCTTCAAAACCCCGAAAGGGCTGCTCACCATCATCCTGATCCTGCTGGCCGCGATGGCCGCGCCGGGCGAAGGTCTGAGCGTGGTATTGCCCGGTCTGCTGACCGCGGTTGCGATCGCCGGCCTGGCGGACACGGTAGCTCTGTGGCTCAGAAAGGGAACGTGGGAATTCCCCAGCGGCGCCGTACTCACCGCCATGATCGTTTCGATGGTGCTGCGCGCGCAGGAGCCCTGGTATGTGGTCACGGTCACCTCCGTTGCCGCGGTGCTCAGCAAGTATCTGTTTCGCTCCCGCCACGCCAACGTGTTCAATCCGGCGGCGCTCGCCATCATCGTCAGCTTTTACGTTTTTCATACCGGGCAAAGCTGGTGGGGCGCGCTCACGGAGGTGCCTTTGTGGCTGCAGGCCGTGCTTCTGGTATCGGGCCTCTTCATTACCGACAGAGTGAACAAGTTACCGCTGGTACTGGCTTTTCTCGGAACGTATTTCCTGCTTTTCACCGTGACCGCATACGTGGGAGATCCGCGCTGGGTCTCGGAAATTTACCGCTCGCCCGATGTCGAAGCGGCCCTGTTCTTCGCCTTCATCATTCTGACCGATCCGCCCACTTCGCCCGCAAAATATCCGGATCAGATCATCTGCGGTGTGCTTGTGGCCGTTGTCAGTTTTTCATTCTTCGAATGGGCGGGCGTCGTCTACTATTTGCTGGCTGGTGTGCTGGTCGGCAACGTGTGGGAAGCCTGGCGAAGAGTGCATCGCCGCAGTACTCACAGTTTTCCGCGGGGTGTCGGGACGTTCCTGCGCGAGATCAGTCCGTGGAAAGTGCAGGCTCATGGCAGGCATCGCCAGGATGTTGCGGGTTAGCGCGTTTTTCTCACCGGAACCGGCTTCGTTTTGTCAACCGGTCATGGCCGAAAGCCCTCAATCCCGATTTGCGGATAATGGAATTTTCGTTTCCGGACCATTCCATATTTGGTAGTTTTTGGGTGGTTTTTGGGCCGAAAACCCGTCCAGCGAGCCGGCTGAGGCGCTTTTCGAAAAAACCTTAAGTTGTGGTCCACAACAAAAGGCCTAACCATTGACACGTTTGACATGTTAGTGATATCGTCACCGAGTCGGATGCAATATCCGCCTCTATCCTGGGGATCTGAAGTCAAGTAATTTTTTTTGAGGGGAAAACAATAAATTGAAAAACTACACGCGTATCGTCTTCGCATTGGCGCTATGCTGCGCCAGCTTGTTTGGGCAAACGGTTTCCAGTTCGATCGTCGGAGCCGTTGTTGACCCTGCGGACGCCGTCATCTCCGGCGCACCCGTGACGCTGACCAGCGTCGATACGGGCGCAACACGAATCGGGACCACGGACAGCCTCGGCACCTACCGCTTCACGAATGTGGAAGCCGGCATTTATAACGTGACGGTCAAGGCAACCGGTTTCAAAAGCGAAACGCAGACCGGTATCGTCGTAACCGCCCAGGAAACACACAACGCAGGCAAGATGATTCTCGCCCTCGGAAGCGTTTCAGAATCGATATCCGTCAGTGCGGAAGCCGCGCAGGTGCAGTTGGCGAGCGCGGAAAAATCCTCGACAGTCGACTCGGGCGACCTGGACGATCTCACCCTGAAGGGCAGAGATCTGTTCGGTTATGTCAGATTGGTTCCCGGCGTCATCGACACGGCCAACCGCGACGTGACCAGCCATGGCGCCATCAGCGGTATGAACATCAACGGCGGGTTTACCGCCCTGAATTTTACCGTTGACGGCGTCACCGACATGGATACAGGCTCGAACACTTCACTGCAGGTTGAGCCGAACCTGGATTCGGTGCAGGAACTAAAGGTTCTGACGAATAATTTCCAGGCTGAATTCGGGCATACTTCGGGCGGCACCATCACGGTCGTCACCAAGAACGGAACCCAGGAATTCCACGGCACCGCCGCCTGGAATCACCGGCATGAAGAATTCAACGCGGATAGCTGGGCCAATAATCACACCGTTAAGAACGGGGCAGCCACACCGCGCGTTCCCTATCGTTACAACGTGGAGACCTATAGCATCGGCGGCCCGGTGTTCATCCCGAAGCATTTCAACAGGGACAGGAAGAGGCTTTTCTTCTTCTGGTCGCAGGAGCGCACCGGTCAGTTCGTGAGCGGCGGTACGGCATTGCAGTACACGCCGACGGCGCTTGAGCGCAACGGCGATTTCTCGCAGACCTTCAACAACAACGGTACCCCGATCAAACTCCTCGATCCCTCCAACAACAACGTGCAGTTCGCGAATAATCTGATCCCGGCGTCGCGGCTCAATCCCGTGGGTCAGGAGTTGCTCAACTTCTTCCCGCTGCCGAATTTTACTCCGACACTCGCGAACCAGCTGAATGTGGATAACTACACTGAGCAGGCCAGCGCCATTCACCCCCGACTCAATAGCGTGGCTCGCGCGGATCTCTATATCAATAGCAAGTTGAGCGGTTACGTCCGCTGGCTCAACGACGCCGACTATATGTATAACCTCTACGACGGCGTACAGTTCAGCAGCGATATCGGCGGACTTCTGGGTACGAAAGGTATCAGCCCGATCAACCATCCCAACGGAGGCCACAGCGACTCGGGCACTCTGACCTACACGATCACGCCGACCCTGGTGAATGAAACCACGCTCGCTTATAACTGGGATCAGTACACCTATGTCACCACGGACAACTTCGCCACTGAAGCCCGCTCTCTGATTCCGGGCCTGCCCACGCTGTTCCCCGTACCGACCGATCCGTCACAGGGGATCAATGGTTATGCCAATCCGACCATTCTTCCGACGTTTAGCTTTGGCAGCCTGCCAACCGGCAACCTGATGTCTTACGGCCGCACAGGAGCCTCCGCGGGTCAGGAGCTTGCCACCAACCCGACGTGGTACTACATGGATAACATCAGCAAGGTTACCGGTCACCATGCACTCAAGGCGGGAATCTACGTCGAGTTCAATACGAAATATCAGGGCTCTTACAGGAATTATGCCGGGGCCTTCAACTTTGGCGCCTCCACGTCGACTGCGTTCCTCAACAGCGGCGACGGTTACGCCAATGCGCTGCTGGGCAACGTTTCGAGCTACAACCAATACAACCAAACGACTACCTTCAACTATGTCTACCAGAACTACGAAGAATATGTTGAGGACAACTGGAAGGTGAACCGGAGACTGACGCTCGATCTGGGCGTTCGTTTCTATCACCAGTCTCCACAGGAAGATAACAACTTCACGATTGAGAACTTCTTCCCGGGCCTTTATTCGAAGTCGTCTCAGGCGCGGATCTATGTGCCGTACTGCTCGAATGGCGTGGCAGTCTGCGCCGCGGGCAATACGCTGGTTGCGCGGGATCCCGCAACAGGCGCCACCGCACCCAGTGCGCAGATCGGCGACCTGGTTCCGAATTCGGGCAACCCGGCATCGGGTATGCAGGTGCTCGGCGGTCCGGGCGGAGTGCCGGAAGCTCCCTACCACCAGCAGGCTCTCGTGGCCGCACCTCGCCTCGGCTTTGCGTACGACCTGATGGGCGACGGCAAGACGGCAATCCGCGGCGGTTGGGGAATTTTCTACAACCGGCTCGACGGCAATCAGTATTATGGTTTGTCCGGGCAGGCGCCGATTGCGTATAACGTCGGTGTCAGCAATCTGACGCTGTCCCAGATTGCGGCCGCCAACACCGGGACCGTTCCGTCCCTGAGCAGTCAGGCGGGCGTCACGCCGATCGCTCCGACCGTCTACCCGGCGCAGGTTCCGTGGGACACCGTTCAAAGCGCCAGTCTTGACCTTCAGCACACGTTCAGCAGCAACCTTGTCATCGATCTCGGCTACTCGCTGAACTACGTCTACCACGAGCACCTGACGTATGACGAAAACTACATCCCCATCGGCGGCGAGTGGCCGTTTAACGCAGCGAATCTCGATCCCACCACGGGCGGCGCCACCAGCAACAACCTGAACAGCAACCTCGAGCGCACACTCTACCCGGGTTATGGCTCGATCACTGTCAATCAGTTTCTGGGACACTCCAACTACAATGCCCTGACCTCCAAAGTGAACAAGGCGTACTCGCACGGCCTGGCGTTTGGGGCAGCGTTTACCTACTCGAAGGCCATGGGCACCACCGGTTACTCACCGATCTTTACAGGTACAAATGGCATACCGAGCAACGAGGCCTGGAACTACGGACGGACAAGTACGGACCGCCCCATCAACCTCCAGGTTAGCTACTCGTACGATATCCCGGGAATTGCGAAAAAAATGGGCTGGAAGGGCGTTGGCTACGTCACCGACCACTGGCAGCTATCTGGAATCACTTCGGTACAGAGCGGCGCACCCTACAATCCAGGCTGCAGCCTCACTTCGGGTTCGGCATCCGTAACAGGCGGTTATACCGGCACTCCGGATACGGGTAACCGCTGCCAGGTGATTGGCAATGGACTGACGAATCTTCCCACCAACCCCAACGGGCAGGTGTACTTCAATCCTCAGGCATTTGCTATGTCCGCACTGGCTACCGGACCGAACAACTCAATTGTCGGACCGCCAGCCCTCGGCAACCTCGGTGGTGGCGCCGGAATCTTTACTCTCCCGCGTATCACCAACTTCGATGTGACGATGACCAAGGTCATCCCGCTCGGCAGTGAAAAGCGCGTGCTGAAGATTCAGGCGCAGGCCTATAACGTCTTCAACCACTCCGAATTCAACAGTCTGCTGACCGGAATACAATTCAGTCCGACGACGAATCAGGTTTCCAATCTGAATGCCCTCGGCTATGCGAACGGCACCGGACCCGCCCGTATCATGGCGTTCTCGGCCCGGCTCCAGTTCTAACCGGCGCAGAGCGTCGTAACTCAGGCAAAAGGCCGATACCCGGCGAACGGGTATCGGCCTTTTTATTGGTATCCGATGTACTGAACATCTCATTGCGCTCCCAATTGCTTCTTTACACTCTGAGGAGTTCAGAATATGAAACTAAACCGTCTATTGGTGCTCGGCACCGCTGTATCAGTAGTTTGCCTTTTCGCCAGCGTTACCACCGATTACGATCACAAAGCGAATTTCGCCAAATATCATACCTATTCCTGGATCGGCGTCAACGTCCAGGAGCCTTTGTGGAAAGACAGGATCGAGCGCGCGGTCGATTCGCAGCTCACAGCCAAAGGCTGGCAAAAAGTTGCTTCGGGCGGCGATGCCGCTGTATCGGCGGTGGGCGCCACCCACAATGAGCAGACGATGAATACTTTCTATGACGGCGATGGGGGCTGGGGTGGCGGCTGGGGTCATCGTGGCTGGTGGGGTGGCATGGGAGGCATGTCCACCACCAGTGTCGAAAACACCCCGGTCGGCACGCTTCATATCGATATCTTCGACAGCGGCACGAAGAATGTAATCTGGCATGCTGTTATGTCGGATACGCTATCGTCAAAGCCGGAGAAGAACGACAAGAAGCTGGACAAAGCGGTGCAAGACGCTTTCAAGAACTTCCCGCCGAAAGAAAAGGACTAACGCCGAATCGCGGCGTAGAAGTCTGTGGTTCCACTATGAGGCCCTGCCCCAGGCCGGGCCTCATCCGTTTTTTCGGAACCGGGCGGTAGAGTCGTATCAGGCGTCCGAACATGAGCGACTCAGTTTTGCAGGCGAAGCGTGTTGTGCGAGTGCGGGCGCGTCTGCAGCTGATGGCATCGCTCCTTCGAGACGCGGGTGACGCCTGGGTGTCGGATGACGTGCCGCGCCTGGCCGCATCGCTCGCCTTCTATACCGTCCTGTCTCTCATACCTTTTCTGATTCTGGTCTCGGCCGTTGCCGCCAGCGCGTTCGGGCAGCGCGCCGCGCGGGGCGACCTGATGTGGGAACTGCGCGACATCATCGGTATCGCTGGCGCGCAGGCGATACAAACGCTGATCCAGTCCGCCAGTAACTCGTCCACGGCGGCCACCGTGCTGGGTTCGCTGACACTGGCGTTTGGCGCTTCGGCGGTCGTCATGGAACTGCGCGATGCCCTCAATACCATCTGGCATGTCCCTGCCATCGCGGCATTTTCCAGCGTGGGAAGATTCCTGCGCCTCGTCAAGGAACGCTTCTACCTGTTTGGACTGATTCTGGGCGCGGGTTTTCTGGTGCTGCTGTCGCTGGCCCTCAATGCCTTTGTCTCGGCCACCGCCGCCCGCATAGGCTCTATGCTGCGCATTTCGCCGTCCGCGTTGCACGCCGCGGTTTTCGCCGTCTCATTTATCGTGATTACGCTGCTGTTTGCCGCGGTCTATAAAGTGGTCCCGGATGTGCAGCTGGATTGGCGGGATGTGATGGCCGGGGCCTGCTTCACGTCCTTTTTATTCACCATCGGTAAGCAGCTGATCGGCATCTATCTCGGCAGAGTCAACTACGCCTCTACATACGGCGCCGCCGGCTCCGTTCTGATCGTTCTGGTATGGGTGTATTATTCGGCCCAGCTGTTTTTCTTCGGAGCCGAATTCACTAAGGTCTACGCAAAGCAAACCGGGCGTCATCCGATCGGCCCCGGGCATGCCGCCACTATCCCGCGTGACTCCGTTAACTGAACGGGCGGTCCGGAGGATCGAGTGAAAAAACCGATTCACCGATTGCGATCCGGTCGCCCGGCTGCAGGCGAACCCGGGAACCGGCCTGCACGGCCCGAGCGTTCACCGTCGTGCCGTTCGTCGAGTGATTGTCGAGCAGGTAGAGGTCGCCACCGCTCCACTGGATGCGGGCGTGGACCCGCGATACGGCGGTGTCGTGGCGTACGCAAATCTGATTCGCCGATCCCGCGCCAATCCAGACGTCGTTGGCGTCAATCGGATAGCGCAGAGCCGGCAGGGGGGCGGTCGCGCCGGGCTGGCTGATCAGCCTCATCCAGGCCGTGGGCCTCTCGGGCGCGGGCGCCTGGAATACCGGGCGAAATTCGGTGGGCCCGGTCAAAGGCGCGGTTTCCGAGCGCGCGGAAGTCACTGGCCCTGGAGGGCCGCTTCCTGCGTGCGCGGCCGCCTGGCGAGCCCTGGCCGGACTTTCCGTTCCTGACGACGCGCTGGCCTCGTGCCGTTCGTAAACCGTGGCCACGCGGGCCTGCCGTGGCGGGATCTCGCGTGTCGGGGGCGCGGGCAGCGCCGCTGCCGCCTCCACCGGAGTCCTTTTCCGGCTGTAGTAGATCAGCATCATCCCGACACCGAACAGCAGCACGGCCGCCCCGATGGAGCTGTAGAGCAACAGAGCGGACGCGGGCGGCGCGGGCAGCAACACCGACGCCGTATCCGTCGAAACTCCCTGCGCCGTCACCTGAAAAGAATGCCTCTGTCCGTCGTAGAGGACGTGCGCCAGATGAAACGTGAGCACGGGCGAGCCCAGCAGGCCTTCGATCCCCTGACTCATCGCCTGGCGCAGCTGGTCATATCCCCGCGCCCGAATATACGCGCCTCCCGTAGCCAGCGCGAGCGCCTGCAGCGGCTCCAGATATTTTGCCGACAGCCGGGTGACGCCGATGCAATCGACCGGAATACCAGCCTCGCGGGCATCTTCCGTCAATTGTTGCAGGGAAGGGCCGGGGCCTTCATTCTTGCCATCGGTGATCACCAGGAGATGCCTGCGCGGATTGGTCGGCTCGCCGGCCAGTAACGACAGGCTCCTGGCGATAGCGCCGTTCAGGAGGGTCTGTCTGCCGCCGGTATGCAGCCCGTCAATCGCCCTGGTCAGCTGCGCCTTATCCGCGGTGAACGTCTGACCGATATTCACGGAATCGGCGAAACCGACGATCGCGATTCTGTCCTGGGCGCGGCTGCTCGAAACAAAATTCTTCAGCGCAGCCTTGACGGAATCGAACGGCGTGCCCTGCACGCTGCCGCTGGTGTCGACGGCCAGCACGGCAGTGATGCCGTAGGGCGTGGCACGGAATTCTTTCCACGATGGCGCCACGTTGCCGGGCCGGCCGTCCTCCATCAGACGGGCGCTGCCGGGCGCCGGGACAGGAGACGCGCCCCACTCCGGAGCGGCCTCGATCGTCTCCTGGCCGGCATGATTCGCGGTGTAGAACGTGGCGTGTGTATGGCGCTCGTCCGCGCCTGGCGCCAGCGGTGCCGCAAGCAGCAGAGCCGCAATACACCAGCGCATCCTCAGTGACCGCTCCGGCCCGATTTCGGCAGCAGCCCGAGGCCGGCCTTCATGGCCCGGAAACTGAGGCTATTCTCGTCGAGACCACCGGTGAGCGCGATGGTCTTGATTTCCGCGCTGACCGCGTGGCTCCGGTCTGTGGGATCGGGATGTACGGCCAGCATGGCGGCCGCCAGCCCCTGAGTACCGCCGGGGGTTTGCAGCCGGTCGAGCACCCGCACCTCGCCCAGAGGATTCCACCCCGCTCTCACCAGGTTATAAACGGCCAGCAGATCCGCCTCATTCTCGTTCGCGCGGTCGTACTGCTGCGCCGCCAGCGTGGTGATGGGAATTCCGATCTTCAGGAAGGCTTGTTGTAATTGTGCGTCGTTCAGCAGAGGCAGAATACTTTTCGCCTGATTCCAAAGCGACTGCGAGCGCATTTCAAGCGACATCCGGTTCATAATATGCCTGCCGTCGATGTGGCCAACCTCATGGGCCAGCACACTGGCTAATTCGCTCTCATCCTCCACAAACCCCAGCAGACCGGTGGTCACATAGACTTCGCCTCCGGGCAAAGAATAGGCGTTAATTTCACTGGAATTAATCAGGCGGCACGTATAAACGAGTTCGGGGCGCCGGGAGGCTCTGCCCAGCCTCTTCATCAGATCGTCCAGATACCGGTCCAGCAGAGGATTCGACGCGAATTCTTTATTCGATTCGAAGTCCCGCGCCAGCGCAGCGCCGATTTTTGCTTCGTCTTCCGGCGTGAACTGATTGTATGCCGGGATCGCAATGCGAGGCTCCGAAGCGGCACTCACGGAGACGAGCGCCACCACCGCGAACCCGGCGGCCAGGAGCTTCCCGAGCCATCCTGCGCGAACGCCGGTCCCGGGTTTTTCGAGTGACATCACTGAGAAAAGATGTTACCATCAATCTCTCTTGAAATGTTGCGAATCTTTCCTGAAATGTTGCGAATCGTGCGCTTAGTCTTGTAATTTCCAGGGAAATGCCAGTGGAACAGTCGGACGGCTACAAGCTCATTCGGCAGGTTGGCACCGGTTTGGCAGGCTCCGTCTGGATGGCCGACGGACCGGCCGGGCGGGTGGCGATGCGGCGATTTGTCTCCCCGGCCCCGCAGAACGGCGAGGAATGGCTTGCCGACCGCGCACACTTCCTGCAGGCGGGAAGACAATGTCTCGCCTTCAGGCATCCCAAAGTGGTTCCGGTCCTCGATGTCGTCGACGACAGCGACGATGCCTGGATCGCCTCGGAGTTCGTCGAAGACGAAACGCTCGAATCCATTCTGAAACATGAACGCCTTTCCTCCGCCCAGACGCGGCCGATCCTGCGTTCCATCGCGCTGGTTCTCGACCAGGCTCATCGCAGTGGCATCGTACACGGCGATCTGAAGCCTTCCAATATTTACATGGGAGGGAAGAAATCGGTGCGCCTGGCCGATTTCGCCATTTCCCCCCGCGCCCGCCGCAGCCCGCGCGCCGAACTGAACGCCAGCTGGATTCACCCGTATCTCACGCCCGAACATCTGATCGCACCCGGCACCATCGGCCCCCGGTCCGATGTTTATGCGCTGGCCGCGATAGCTTATTACATGTTTACCGGCAGGCCGCCATTTTCTTCCGGCGGCGACGTGCGCGCGGCAATCCTGCGCGGGCAGGTGGATTCTCCCACCGCCATACAGTCGCTCCCGGGTGGCCTCGAAGCTCCCTTGCTCCGGGCGATGTCGCGGGATCCTGGTCAGCGTTTCGCCGATTGTTCCGAATTCGTCGGCGCGGTGGAGGCCGGCATGGCGGGCGTGGCCGGCGGCGAGAAAGGAAATTCGGCCAGATTGATTTACGCCGGTATCGGGAGCCTGGCAATTGCCATGATCGTCGCGGCGGCACTGCTGCTCCACGGTCCCCGCAAGACGGAAATCGCGAACGTGGCCCGGCTGGCGGCATCCGGCGCATCCACTTTAGCCGTGCCTTCGCCTGCGCCCACCGGGGATTTAAATGCGGCGAAGAAGCCCAGGGCATCGGGCGGGCCCGCGGCGAAACCGGCCGGGCCCGCTCCAGCGATCGCCGCAAACGAGAAAAAGCCTGCGCCGTTTGGCCCCGCTGCTGCGCCGGAGCGGACTCCATCGTATCCGACGCCTAATCCTCCTGTCAGAAATCCCGTTTCTCAGCCCGTTTCTCAGCCCATGACAGTCGCCCGCGGCCCCGAACCGCTTGCCCGGTCCAGCGCCCCCCAGGAGACTTTTATCCCGCCGCCGGACGCTCCCAAAGGCTATAGCCTCGCCGTTTATTCGCGCAGGCCGGACGATCCGAAACATCTCATCGGGAGGGGCATTTCCTTTCCCTACCTCGATAAGGACCTGGGCGAGATGGGGCTTGGCGATCTGAAGGCCAGGGTGATCCTCAACGGGCCGCCGCCCGGCAAAGTTCATCGTCTGGCCATCGTGTGGAAAGTCGACGGACAAATCATGGACGGCCACACTGTCAGCCCGAATACCGTGACCGAGTTCGGCAGCGAACCGATCCGCGGGACGTATCAGGTGATTCTCATCCTGGACAACAATCCGGTGGCGGATTACACGTTCCGGATCTCTCCGTAAGGACCAGTCCGCCCATTGTGTGCGGAAAATGACGTAAACTAATGAGAATCCGGCGCGCGGAGCATGGAAAACAACGCGCCGCACGGAAGACAACGCGGAGTACGGATCAAAAACAAGATGGGCGCTTTCATACCATTTGGCGGCCAGGACGGACGGATGAATACGGCGCATCGACGCGTGTTCGCCCGCAATCCGCGCGCGTCACAAGGCAACCTCCGCCGCTACCCGAAGCCCAACCTGAGGACAATATGAGACGAACCTGGCCTGGCTCTTATTTCATTTTCGCGCTGGCGATGACGCCGCTCCCGCACGCGCTGGCTCAGTCTGCAACGGCTGCCGCGACGTCCAGGCAACCGGCCGGACCGGCCGGTTTGTCGCCACAGCAGCCGGAGGTGTCCTGTTCCGGCGAAGACCGTTTCGCGTCCATGCGCTGTGTGGCCGATCAGTTGCGCGCCGCCTACGATAAGGTCGACGACGACAATATGACCGAAATCGAGAAGCTGATGAAGGACAAACGCTGCTCGATCGTTCGCGTCGACGGGTTGCTGACGCGCGCGAAGGATGCCATGAACCTGTGGTTCGACGCGGAGAAGAAGTACTGGAACGAGTGGGAAACCGCCGAAAACGCGCGCGTGCTGGGACAACAGAAAAGCCTGACCAGCATGCAGGAAGACCAGACCACGGCGCAGGCGCTGGTCGAATCGCTCACGAAAGATCACGAAGAGCTGCTGCACCAAAAAGCGCAGATGGAGAAGACGCCCAGGCGCACGCAGGAAATCCAGAAGGCCATCGACGAGCTGATTCTCGACATTCAGGCCGATGAAGGAAGGATCGCGGACGCCCAGAAGCACTTCGACGACGCCACGCTCAGCGTGAATAACACAAAGACCGCGCTCGACGCGCGCCTGATCGAAATCCGCCAGACCCAGCGCCGCCTCGACGTATGGAAGGAACAGCGCGAGTCGTATTACCAGACCAGCCGCGCGGCCGCCGATGCGATTTGCAGCGTTCCCGGGCCGCAAAGCAGAACCACCAAACCCCTGCCCGCGCCTAAGGGTAACGCGCAATGATATATCCCGCGCGTGCGGCATCTTTGGTCCTTTTCGCCCTGATCGCCTGGCAGCGTGCCTCTCCGCAATCGGTCACTCTGCAGCCGCCAACGCTCGGAGATGCGGAACGGGCGTACCGGGACGCGCAATCGGAATGGCTGAATGCCGATCCCAAACTCGCGGCCGATCTTTTCAGAGGCAATCCCCAGGAAATGCACCGGCGAATCCGGCAAACGGCTTCTCTGCGCGATCAAATGATGGAGAAAAAGTCGGTTTATCTCGATCTGGTAGTGAAGCACTTCGACGAAACCCGCGCGCGCCTCGTCAATTTGTCGGGTGCTCAACTCCCCGTCCCGGAATTGCGGCAGAATCTGGAGGCTGAGCAATCGCGGATTTTGGGGGAAATCGACCGGCTGGACGCGCTGATCCGCGACCTGCCGCAGGACGATCTGTACGCGCTGGTGCTGCATGAACTGAACGCGGAACGGACTCAGCTGGTGAATCTCCAGGTTTCGCTCGCGCAACAGATCCGCTCGGTGAATTCCATGGGCGACTCCCAGGACGCCGCCAACAAAATGCAGGCGGCGAATCCTCTCGCCGGCAAGCTGGAGGCTATTTCGAAGGTCTGGCGGGACGAGCTGGAAGCCGCCAGAGTACAGCGCGAGCACTGGAAAGCTCTCTATAATGCCATGGAGCAGGCCGTGGATCGCGGAAAAAATTCCACGTCTCCCGCGTCGCCAGGAACAACGGCGAACCCAGCCGGCGGTTCCGCCACCAAACCCCGCATCGTCGCGCCCGCACCCAGGGCACAGGATTGGAATCGCCAAACCGGCTTCGATGGAATGGAAGTCCCGCTCCCGCGCCGGGCGCTCTGACCATGTTCCACGGGAAGACCCGGCATCCTGCCTACGGCGACGACGACCCCCGCATCGTGCTGGCGTTGCGCGCGGCCACCGAACCGCCGCCGCGCCAGTGGAATTTCTTCGTGACCGGATGCGCCGTCGAATGTGTCCTGCTGAGCCTGGCGGTTTTGTCCGAAGCCGGACTGGGAGCCGATGCCAGTCAGCCTCCCAGACCTTCGAAGAGCCGGTCAGTGACTATGTTGTATATTCCGCGTCCGGGCAGAACATCGCCCATCCCGCCTCCGCCCGCGCCGCTTGCGTCCCGGCGCGCTCCCTCGGCGCCCCTGTATCCCTCCTTGCCTCCTGCGCCGCCGGTGAAGGTCAAAATCGATATGAGCGCCATCGCGATTTCCATTGTGGACGATACCGCCAACCAGCTTCCCGCCGTGGTGCGCCAGCAGAACGGAACCCTGGCGCTGCTCGACCTGGACGATCCCTCCTATGCGCGCTACGTGTTCGAACCGCCCGACTGGCGGCTGCGCGAGGGCATCGTCGACGTGCGCCGCCGCATTCGCTTCACCATGACGCCGCCTTCGCGCTGGCCCCTGCTCCAGTCCATCGCCGCCAGCAATGGCATTCAGATGGAGCGCTATCAGGTGAATGCGCTGTTTGACGGCGCGTTCTCCGAGTGTCTCGAACGGGAAATCAGGAACCACGCAATTGCGTCTGCCGGCAGTGGCCGGGTGAGCGCCGTGGTTCTGGCGTTTAATTCTTCCAGGAGTTGTGGCATCGATGTCCTCAATGTTGAATTCGCTCCGGTCCGCTAAAGTTTGCGGCATTTATCTGGTGCTCGGCTGTGGCGCCCTGTGGGCGCAAAACCTGGCGCAGCCACCGGACTACTCGGACCCGGCGGTCGCTTCGGCGGCTCAGGAAACCACGAAATCCTGGCAGGCCTGGCAGCGCGGCGACCGGGACCTGGAACGTAATGTTTTTGAAGGACCCATGGCGGATGCCAGAGACCGCATCCAGCGCTCGTTCTCCGCCATGCTCGGTTATCTGGAGAAACGGAAGGCTTACTCGGAAAGCGTCGCCGCCTATATCGAACATTACAAGTCCGATACCCCGGTGCGCAAGCCGTTCGTGACCATTGAGACCGTCAACCGCGAACAACTGGAACTGCTGGGCGCGAATCTGACGAACGTGCAGTCCCGGCTCGACGGACTACGGGATTCGCCCGCGTGGGTCCGTATCCGGCGCAGCGTTCAGGCCGACAGCTCCGAGATCACCAGCGTCCAGAGTGCCCGCCGCTCGGAACTCCCCATCGATTTGCCGCTGAGCCGTCCCGAGCCGCCGCGTCAGATGTCCGCCATCGTTTACCGCGACTCGGAACGGCAGATTACGGAACTGCTGTCGAAGCTGTGGACGCACTACTACCAGGCGCTGGACGATGCGGTGGAGCAAAAGCCAGGCGGCGCGCAGCCGCTGGTATCGTCGTCTTCCGTTGCGCCCCACGAGGCGCTGGCCCCCGCGCCCGAAGGGTTCTCCGGCGGCGCAGGGCCCCGCAGCGCGGGCCTGCCGGGTCTCGAAGCGCTTGCCGGCACGTGGCGCTACGCGGAGCGGTCCCAGCAGTTTAACGGAGTCGAGGAGCCACGTCAGGTGCTGCTGGAGATTTCCGTCGAAAAAGGCGGCACGCTGTCGGGCCGGTATCGTGCGATCTTAACCGACTTCGACGGGCCGCATAACGTCGACATCGCGCTGCATCAGGTTCCCGGCGGGAAGAATCCGAAGGAACTCCGATTCCGCTATAAAGGCGACCAGGATGTCGAAGGGGAGTTCACCGTGGAAGGCCCCGGTGCCAGCGGGATCGATCTGATTGTGGCGCACAACGGTGGAGCCGGGGTACCGAAGGGCCGCGAAATCGTGACGCGAAGATGAAGGCTGGCGCGCCACGCGACCGCCCAGTCACAAGAATATTCCCGCGATTCTAAAGGACTTAACCACCAGACCCCACCCGCCGGAAAGCTGATAGCTGATAGCTTATTTCCCTTGCAAACAAGTAAGCACTTACTTACAATGGAAATATGACCGCGACCCCGACCCGCATGTCTGCCACAGACCGCCGCAACCAGCTCATCGACGTTGCCATCGACCTGTTCTCCCGCAAAGGCTTCGGCGGCACCACCACCAAAGAAATCGCGACAGCCGCCGGTGTCACGGAAGCTATCATCTTCCGCCACTTCGCCACCAAGCAGGACCTCTACAAAGCCATCCTCGACGCCCGCTGTGGGACCTCCGACGCCCTGGCCTGGTTCTCCGAAGCCCAGCAATTCATGGACGCCAACGACGACGAAGGCCTCTTCCGCGCCCTCATCACTACCATCATTCAGTCCAAGCGCGACGACCCACGCTTCGAGCGCCTCATGCTCCACGCCGCGCTCGAAGGCAACGAACTCGCCATTATGCACCACAACCAGTGCGCCCTGCCGGTGGGCAAGAAGCTGATTGCCTACATTGCGAAGCGCCAGCAGGAAGGCGCCATCCGCCAGGTCGATCCGGTAGCCGCCATCTTCGCCGTAGCCGGCATCGCCGATTACTACGCGCACCAGAAATATCTGCACCAGGCCACCAGCTTCCCCATCTCCGACGAAGCCGTCATCGACGCCTTCCTCACCATCATCATGAAAGGTCTTAAGTAATGAAATCCGTGTTCACCCGCCTGTATCTGTTGCCAGTCGTCGTTCTCGCTCTGACCGCGTGCGGCACCAGGCAGGTAGCCGAAGTCAAAACCGCGGCAGCCCCCATCTCCGTGACCACCGCGACCGCGGTAGTCCGCGAGGTCCCCGCCGATTTCGAAGAGACCGGCAGCTTCATCGCCGAAGAAAGCTCCCAGATCGCCCCCGTGGCGCCCGGCCGCGTGCTCACCACGCCGGTCGATGTCGGCGCCCATGTCACACAGGGCCAGATCATCTGCGAACTCGACCCGCGCGACGCTCAGATCCGTCTCGATCAGGCCCGCGCCCAGCTCCAGCAAGCCACCGCCGGTGTCCGCGAGGCGCAATCGCGCATCGGACTGACCTCCGCGCAAACGGCTTTCGATGCCGATAAGGTTCCCGAAGTAGCCGCCGCCCGCGCCAACTACGAATCCGCGCAGGCCAACGCCCGCATGGCCAAAGCCGACGCCCAGCGCTACGTCAACCTGGCAGTGACCGGCGACGTGTCGCAGAGCGCTCTCGAGCGCGCCCGCACTCAGCAGGAAACCGCCGACGCGCAGGTCAACGCCGCGAAGCAGCAGTACGAAGCAGCCGCCAATGCCGCGCGCCAAAGCAGCGAGGCCGTCTCCACCTCTCTCGCCTCCCTCGATAGCGTGAAAGCGCAGGTCGCGCAGGCGGAAAAATCTCTGGCCGATACCAAAATCCGCGCGCCCTTCGATGGCTACATCACCGCGCGCCCCGTGGCCGCCGGCGAATACGTGGCGCTCGCCGATAAGATCGCCACCATCGTGCGCATCGGCACCGTGAAACTCGATCTGGAAACACCCGAACAGCGCGCTTCTCTCGCGCATGTTGGCGATAAGGTGACCGCCCGCGTCGCCGCCTTCCCGAACCGCGAATTCCAGGGTCGCGTCATCGCCGTCAACGCTTCCGTCGATCCCAATTCCCGCGCCTTCATCCTCGAAGCGGCCTTTGAAAATCGCGATGCCGCCCTCAAGCCCGGCATGTTCGCCACCGCCCGCGTGCAGCTTCCAGGCAATGCCAGCGCGGTCTTTGTACCGAAGCAGGCCGTGCTCCGCGACAAGACTACGGATTCCAATCAGGTCTTCACCATCGCCGATGGCAAGGCTCACCTCCACGTGGTCGCCATTCAGGACGCCACGGGCGATGACATCCGCCTCGCATCCGGCATCGCAGGCAACGAAGTGGTCGCGACCAGCAATCTGCCCGAACTCTTCGACGGCGCTCCCGTCACTGCCGGAGGGGCAAAGTAAATGCATAAACTAGCCGAACTCTGCGTCCGCCGCCCGGTTCTCGCCACCATGCTGATCCTGTCGCTCGTCGTGACAGGCATCTTTTCCTACTTCAGCCTCGGCGTGGACCTGTTCCCCTCCATCGATATTCCGTCGGTCGAAATCATCACCTCCGATCCCGGCGCTTCGCCCGAAGCGGTCGAAACCGAGATCACGAAGAAGATCGAAGACGCCGTCAACACCATCAGCCAGATCGACGAACTTCGTTCCACGTCGTCCGAAGGCCAGTCGCTGGTTCTGATCCAGTTCGAGCTTTCGAAAAACGGCGATATTGCTGCGGAAGAAGTGCAGAATCACCTCAGCCTGGTCACCAGCGATTTGCCCCGCACGGCCAAGACTCCGGTCGTGATCAAGTTCGATCCCGACGCCACGCCCATCCTCGAAATCGCCGTCTCCGCGCCGCGCCCCCTGCGCGACCTGACCATGATTGCCGACAAGCTGATCAAACAGAAACTCGAAAATGCGGCTGGCGTCGGACAGGTCAAAATCGTCGGCGGCGCACGTCGCGAAATTCACATCCTGACCGATCCCGATATGCTCCGCGCCTACAACCTGACCATCACCGATGTCTTCAACGCCATGCGCGCGCAGAATCTGGAACTGCCCGGCGGCAGTCTGCAGGCCGGCAGCCGCGAACTCACCGTGCGCACCACCGGCCGCGTTACCGATGCCGCACAGTTCAGCCAACTGGCCATCGTCAACCGCAACGGCTACACCGTAAAAGTCGGCGATATCGGCACTGCCGAAGACAGTTACGAAGAGCCGCAGACGGCGGCGCGTCTCGATGGCAAACCGGCAGTCACGCTCGTCGTTTCCAAACAATCCGGCGCCAATTCGGTGGCTACTTCGGACGATGTGAAAGAACGCCTCGCCGCTCTCGTCCCGCTTCTGCCCAAAGATGTCACCACCACCGTGATCTCGGATCAGTCCGTCTTCACCAAGGCCGCGATTAAGAACATCCAGCACCACATGATCGTCGGCAGCATCCTGGCGTCGCTGATTATCTTCATCTTCCTGGCTAACTGGCGCACCACATTGATCGCCTCGCTGGCCATCCCCACCTCCATCATCTCCACCTTCGCCCTGATGGCGGCCATGGGACTCTCCATGAACTCCATCACCATGCTGGCGCTCACGCTGGTGGTCGGTATCGTCATCGACGACGCTATTATCGTGCTCGAAAACATCTTCCGCTACATGGAAGAGAAGGGCATGAGCCCCTATCAGGCAGCCATCGAAGGCACGCGCGATATCGGCTTTGCGGTCATGGCGACAACCCTGTCGCTGCTCGCCGTCTTCCTTCCCGTTGGCTTCATGGGAGGCATCGTCGGACGCTTCATGAGCTCCTTCGGCTTCACCGCGGCCTTCGCCATCGCGGTCTCTCTGCTGGTTTCGTTCACGCTGACGCCGATGCTCTGCGCGCGCTTCGTGAAGCCGCCCGCGAAGCACGGCAAAGACCAGCATTCGTCGAAAAATTCGCCGATCTTCCACTGGCTGGATATTCGCTACACACGCATGCTCGGCTGGGCCATGGCGCATCGCAAGACGATCGTCGCCATGTGCGTGCTGGTGGTCCTCAGCTCAGTGCCGCTCTTCATGTTCGTCGGCAAGAACTTCCTGCCCGCCGACGATCAGTCGCAATTCAACGTCCTGGTTCGTGCGCCGGAAGGCACTTCGCTCGCCGCAACCACAACCATCGCCGAACAAATCGCGACCGATGTCCGCAAACTTTCCGGTGTGAGCGATACTCTGCTCACCGTTGGCAGTACCGCCGACGCTTCGGTCAATTCCGCAGCCATTTACGTCAAGCTCACCGATCCCGATCAGCGTACCGCCGATCAGACCGCCATCATGCAGCAAACCCGGCAGCTGCTGGCTAAATACCCGAAAGAAATTCATGCTGGTGTGGAATTGATCTCGCAGGTCGGCGGCAATCAGAGCAACGCCGAAGTCCAGTTCTACATACAGGGACCCGATCTCAACAAGCTCGCCGAGTACTCCGGCACCATCTTCGAAAAAATGAAGACCATGCCCGGCGTGGCCGATCCCGATACCACTCTCCGCTCCGGCAAGCCCGAAGTTCGCGTCAATATCGACCGTGCGCGCGCCGCCGATCTCGGCGTCTCCGTCATCGATATCGAAGACGCGCTGAACACTCTGGTCGCAGGTCAGGTGGCCTCCACCTTCAACGCAGGAGACGATCAGTTTGACGTCCGCGTGCGCGCTCCGGAGATCTATCGCACCAGCGAAGAAGGGCTCAGCCGCCTAACTGTGCCTTCGACGAAACGCGGCAGCGTCGGCCTCGATGAAGTGGTCACCATGCAATCCGCCGCGGGCCCGTCATCGGTGAACCGCATCAACCGGCAAAGGCAAGTCACGCTGACGTGTAACATTCTGCCAGGCGCTTCGCAGGCCGCGGTTCTTTCCGCGCTCGATCAGGCCGCGACTGATCTCCACATGGATCCTGGCTATAGTTCGGGCCGCGCGGGCGCATCGAAAGAGCTCGCCAGAACCGGCTATTACTTCATGGTGGCGTTTTCACTCACGTTCATTTTTATGTACATCGTGCTGGCCGCGCAGTTCGAATCGTTCATTCATCCCATCACGATCCTGCTGACTTTGCCGCTCGCCATTCCGTTCGGCATCGTATCGCTTCTGGTCACCGGCCAGACAGTCAACATCTTCTCCGGCCTGGGACTTCTGCTGCTGTTCGGCATCGTCAAGAAAAACGCCATCCTGCAGATTGACCACATGAACGGCCTGCGCCGCGAAGGCATGCCGCGCAATGAGGCGATCATACAGGCCAACCGCGATCGTCTGCGGCCCATCCTGATGACCACTATCGCGCTGGTAGCCGGTATGTTGCCGCTCGTGATTTCGAACGGCACCGGCGCCGCCACCAATCGCTCCATCGGCGTGCTGGTAGTGGGCGGACAATCGCTCTGCCTGCTGCTGACCCTGCTCGCCGTACCGGTTTTCTATTCGTACTTCGAAGACCTGCAGGAAACGACCATCTTCCGCCGCATCGGCGCAACCTTCACTCGCATGCTAAAAAGAACTCCCCGCGCAGTAGAAAGCGAGGTCGCGTGAAGAAGGCATTTTGTATCGCGCTCGCCGTTATCGTTCCGCTCATGGGCCAGACGACTGTAGTGCCTCCGGCCCGCATCGGAATCACAGGCACGGTTCGGCTGACACTGAAGGACGCCATCGAAAAAGTCCTGGCAAACGACCAGGCTCTGGTGATCGCCCGCATCGATCGCGGTGAAGCCGTCCTCAACCTCACCGGAGCCAAGGGTGTCTTCGATCCACGAGCCGGTTTGACCGCCGCACGCACGCGCGCGGTCACGCCGGTAGGGTCGCTCTTCGGCGGTTCGGCCGATGGCAAACTGACCACGGAAACCTGGCAGGCCGATCCATCCATCAGCGGCTACTTTCCCGAACTGGGAGGCAGCTACAAGCTCGATTTCTCGTCTTCGCGTCAAAGTACCGATAGCGAATTCGCGTTCCTGAATCCGCAGTACAACACAGCCCTGAATCTAAACCTCACGCAGCCTCTGTGGCGCGGGCTCCACTATGACGACAACCGTTATCACATCGAAGTGGCGCGCCGCAATATCGATCTCACGCTCGAACAACTGCGTCAGCACCTGATCGAAATCGTGACGCAGACCATACAGTCCTACTGGGAACTGGAATTCGCCCTGCGCAATCTCGATGTGCAGACGCAGGCCGTACAACTGGCTGAGCAGCAGGATTCGAGCAATCGCAGACAGGTCTCGCAGGGCCTGCTGGCACCCGCCGACGTGATCCAGACGCAAACGCAGATCGCGACGTTCCAGCAGGAGATGCTGACCGCGCAGCAGAACGTCACCGCCGCCGAGAACGCGCTCAAAGTGCTGATGCTGTCCGATCGCGGCGATCCGCTCTGGAGTTCGGCGATCACGACCGAAGAGCTGCCGGATGATAAAGCGCCGCCAATTCAGGCAACGACGCTGGATGAGGCTGTGAAACAGGCGCTTGCCAACAGACCGGAGCTGAAGGAGAGCATGATCTCGCTCGATCTCAATAAGCTCGATCTGAAGCGTGCGAAAGAGCTGACTAAACCGCAGATCGATGCTACCGCTACGCTGAGCACCGTCGGTCTCGCGGGTTTGGAAACCCCGGCCGCAACGTCAAGCGCATTGTCCGCCTTTCTTCCGGCTGGAACCACGATTTCGCCCGTACTGCTGGGCGGCTACGGCCAGTCGCTTTCCGACCTGGCCAGTGGACACTTCACGACGGCGACCGTCGGCGTGACGATGTCGCTGCCGATACGCAACCGGACCGCTATTGCCAACAACGCGGTTGCGATGTCGGAGACGAAGCGTCTGGAAGCGACGCGCAGGCAGGTGGAACTGGCCATCGAACAGGATGTACGCAACGCGCTGCAGGCGAAGAGCACCGCGTCGGCCCGTCTGGACGCTTCCGCTAATGCGCGGCACTACGCCGAAGAGCAGTATGCCAGTGAGCAGCGCCAGTTTCAGGCTGGAACTTCGACGGTCTTTTTGGTGCTCCAACGCCAGACCGATCTGATCGCTGCCCGCACGCGCGAAGCCCGTGCCCGCGCCGATCTCGGAGAAGCCTCCGCGAATCTGGACCGGGCTCTGGCACGCACGCTGGATGAGAGAAAAATCGAAGTCCGGTAATGTGAGAACTAATTAATGCGTTGTAATCGCATCCGTACAGGGCCGCCTGGCCTGATGGTCACAAGCTGGACCGGCTTGATTTCGTCGGGTGATTCGAGCGAGAGCTTGTAGCGCTGCGCCATGGTGGCAAGCACCAGTCGCGCTTCCATCATGGCGAAGCCGTTGCCGATGCAGATGCGCGGACCGCCGCCAAACGGCAAATATGCATGGCGCGGAATGCGCTCTTCCCAGCCCGGTGCGAAGCGTTCGGGATCGAAGCGTTCGGGATCGGCAAAGAAGCGCTCATCGCGATGAAGAGCGTAGGTGTTGACCATGACGAGGCTGCCTTTGGGCACGTTGTAGCCGCCGATGACGACGTCTTCGATGGGTTCTCGTGCGGCTCCGGGAGCGGGTGGGTAGAGTCGGATAGCCTCGCGGATCACCATGTCGGCGTAAGGCAGCTGCGGCAGGTCCGTCATCGTGGGCGTGCGCCCCGACAGTGCGTGGCGCAGCTCTTCGAGCAACCTGGCTTCGACTTCGGGATGGCGCGAGAGCAGATACCAGGTCCAAGTGAGGGCGCTCGCGGTGGTCTCGTGCCCTGCCAGAAAGATCGTCATCATTTCATCGCGCAGTTGTTGATCGGACATTCGCACGCCGCTGTCTTCATCGACGGCGGCGAGGAGTATGGAGAGCAGATCGTGATGGCTTTCAGGTGAGGCGCGACGAGTATGAATGAGACGATTGAGCACACCGTCGAGCCGCGAAAGCGCGCGCTTCTCGCGGAGGTTGCGTCGGGTGGGCACCCACGCAGGCGGCCGCAGCGGCTTGTTCAGGCGCTGATTGGCGGCGTCCAGCATGGCCGACATCGACTGTCTGATTTCGCCTGCATCAGCGGCGAGAACGGTGCCGAACAGCGCATGGACCACGATGCCGAGCGTGAGGTTCGGCATATCCGCGCCGATGTCGCGGACCTCTCCGTCGGTGAACGAATCGCACAAGCGCGTGGCGTGCGCCACCATGATATCGCCATACGCCGCCATTTGACGGTGATGAAAAGCGGGTGCGATGAGCTTGCGCTGCTGCTTCCAGAGCGCGCCGTCGCTGGTCACCAGACCTTCGCCGGCGAAGGGGCGGAAGGCGCGCTTCAGGATGCTCGGTTTGTAGAATTTCTCGGGTTGTTCGACCAGAATTTGCCGCGCCAGATCGGGGTGAGTGAGCTGGTAGATGCGCAGCGGGCCGAGGCGGTAATAGGCGATATCGCCGAACTTCTGTGCTGTTTCGAGGCCGAATGCGAGGGGGTCGAAGGGGAACAACGCAGGCAGCATCTGTGCGACGATCGCGAGGGCAAAGTTGAATCGGGGGCCGTCCGGGTCTTGCTGTTTCATTCTTTACTCGGGTGGTGCGGTCTGCCGCGTTACTCTTGCCTGTGCGGTTTGCGCGGGCGCAACGGTGACTGCGACGCCTTTGGCATTTTGGCGCATCCACTCCGGGTTGCCGTACTCGACGTTGGTGTTGTCGTCCCAGGCGTAGACTTGGTAATCGCCCGTTGGGAGGTTATCGATTTTGAAATGGCCGCTGGCATCGGCGCGGGCGTTGCGCGAAGAGATGCCGTCCTTTTGCAGAAGTACCCAGGCAGGCGACGGGCCGTCGTCGGTGGAGACGTCGCCTTCGACTGTGCCGCCGTCATCGGCGAGGACCACCTCAATATTTCCCGCGCCGGGTGCGACGATGAAATCCGAGTTCGAGATATCGCGGCCTCCGAGCGTCACGCTCTTCACGTAGAACGGCGTGGGCGGCGTGAGTTGTACGCGATAATTGCCCGCCGGGATGTCCGAAAACGTAAACGTCGGCTGGCTCGCGGTCGAGGAACTACTCTTCGAAAAGGCAACGCCATCGATAGCGAGGTCTCGCACCAGTTGGACATCCATTGCGCCCGTAAGCTTTCTTTCGGTTGCGGAAACAATCGTCGCCGTTCCCGCGATTGTCGCGCCCGGCTCTATGTGCAATTGAAGGGAATCGATATCGGCCGAGCCCACCTCAACGGGAGCGCTGGTCGCCATGCGCCCGGAAGTGACAAGCGCTGTATAAGAAGCCGGTGGCACATGCCGGATCACGAAGGTCCCATCCGGGTTCGGCCGGGCCGAGAGGCCCATGTACATTCTGGCGATCTGTGTCCGCGGCACCAGAACGACGATTGTGGTCGGGCCCTCCGGCCGGCCTGAAACCACACCGCTGACCTGCACTGTAGCAAGCGGGGGCAGCACGAAATCGACTCTGCCTTCGTAGCCCGCGGCTACTTCCATCGCGGTGGAACCAGGGTAGCATTTTTCGCCGTAGGGCCGCGCGCCGCTGGCCACTACAGCGCCGCCGCCGGCGTTAGCGCAGAGGATGTATTTGCCCGCCGCAAGGCCGGAGAATCGGTATTCGCCGAGATCGTTCGTGTCTGCGGAAGTGCTGGCCTGCACGCCGCGAACACCATTGATTACCCGCGCTGTCATCAGGCTGACTTGTGCGCCCAGGAGCGGCTCGCCCTGCTCCTCGTCGAGCACGCGGCCAGCGAGTACGGCCTGTGGCGCGAGCTGCAGTCTGACATCATGCGTGTGGGACTTCTCGACGATCTGCTGCTTTCTGAGGAAGCCAGGGCGGTTGACGACGACGGTGGCGCGGACGCAGGGGACGTGCTCAACGACCCATTTGCCCGCTGTGTCGGAATCGGCGAAGAAGGTGTCGCTGGCCGCCGTGATGCTGATGTGCGCGTGCTCGATGGGTGCGCCGTTAGAGGAATTCACTACTGTTCCATCGACAATGCATTGGGCGAACGCAGCGGCAGTGACGGCGAGCAGGAAGGCCAGTAGGCGCATGGAGGCTCAGCCTTCAGCGTAGCGCTTCGGCAGCAGCAGAGTGAGGGCGTCGGGGACCACGGTAATGGTGCCTGGAAGCAGGCCGATGGCTTCGCCGTCCGCCTGCACGTGGACCGGGGCATCGGAGACCGGGGTGAGCGTTGCGCGATCGGCACGGATGATTGTCACGCCGCCGACCTTGTCCAGGCGGTTGAAGATCACGCCGCCGAGAAAGGTCAGATAGGCGATCCAGCCGTGGCGCTCATAGATCACAATTTCGAAATCGTGATCGGTCAGGCGAACGTCTTTCGCGATCTCGAAATCGCCGCCGTAGTTGCGAACTCGCGAGAGCAGCGCGAAGCTTGCAATCTTCTCCACACCGCCGGCAACGATGCTGAGTTTGGGCATGTCGCGGCCCATCTGGCTGAAGCCGCCGTGCCAGTAAGCGAGCTTGCCCAGCTTGCGTTTGAGTTCGAGATCCAGTTCGTGAACGATGCGGGCATCCAGGCCCACGCCGGCCATCATCAGGAAATAACGGGGCGGTGCACCGGCAAGTTCGGCCTTGCCTACGCCGATGCGGACGGGCACGGCGTCGAGTAATTCTTCGGCGGCGCGGTCCGGACGGCAGGTCAGGCCAATTTCTTTGGCCAGCACGTTCGCGGTGCCTGCGGGCAGGGCTCCGAAGACGATCTGCGAGCCCACGATGCCGTTCATGACTTCGTTGATGGTGCCGTCGCCGCCACACGCGAGAAGCAGGTCGAAGCCGCGAGCAATGGCGGCGCGTCCGAGTTCACCGGCCATGTTCGGGCCTGTCGTCGGGAAGAGTTCGACGTCGCGGCCGGCCTTGCGGAGGCAGTCGACGGCGGCGTCGAGACGCGCCCGTCCGGCGCCTTTGAGACCGCCCGCACTGGGATTGAAGACGATGGCAATACGCTGGAGTGGATGAGCGATAATTTTAGGACCAATCGGATCTAAACGATTCATAGCGATTATAGCGATATGTCTATTGAACAGCGGGCCGGGAAGCTACGGGAAACGATCCGGCATCATGAGCATCTGTATTACGTTCTCGATACGCCGGAGATCACCGATGCGGAGTATGACGCGCTGGTTCGGGAGTTGCAGGCGATTGAGCGGGAACATCCGGAACTGATCACGCCGGATTCGCCGACGCTGCGTGTGGGCGGCAAGGCGCGCGAAGGGTTTCGGAAGGTGGCGCATAGTTCGCCGATGCTGAGCCTGGACAACGCGCTTACGGCGGATGAACTGCGGGCGTTCGATAGCCGGGTGCGGGAGTTGCTGAAGGGCGCGGAATATCGCTATGTGGCGGAGTTGAAGATGGACGGGCTTTCGATGGCGGCGCGATATCGGGAGGGCGTGTTTGAACAGGCGGTGACGCGCGGGGATGGGTCGATTGGCGAAGAGGTGACGGAGAATGCGCGCACGATTCGCTCGCTGCCGCTGCACGTGAAAAAGAAAACGGCGTTTGAGGCGCGCGGCGAGGTGGTTTTCAACCGGAAGGCTTTTGCGCGGCTGAATGCGGAGCGCGAGAAGGCCGGGCTATCGTTGTTTGCCAATCCTCGTAATGCGGCTGCGGGGTCTTTGCGAGTGCTGGAGCCGAGTATTACGGCATCGCGGCGGCTGGATTATTACACTTACTTCGCGCTCGACGAAAACGGGCAGTTTATGTTCGAGAGCCACTGGGAATCGCTCGAATGGCTGGCGGGGCAGGGGTTCAAGGTGAATCCGAAGCGGCGGGTCTGCGCCGATGTGGAAGCCGCGCTGGAGTTTTGCGCCGAGTGGGAAGCGGAGCGCGAGAACCTGGCGTACGAGATTGATGGCGTGGTGCTGAAGATCGACAGCATCCCGCAGCAGCGGCAGCTGGGCTTTACCGCGAAGGCGCCGCGCTGGGCTATCGCGTTCAAATATGCGGCGCGGCAGGAAGAGACGACGGTGATCGGCATTGCCGTGCAGGTGGGGCGCACCGGTGCGCTGACGCCGGTGGCGCAGCTGGAGCCGAAATCGGTGGGCGGCGTTACGGTATCGCGCGCGACGCTGCATAACGAGGACGAGATCGCGCGGCTGGGTGTGGAGATTGGCGATACAGTGCTGATTGAGCGCAGCGGCGACGTGATTCCGAAAGTGGTGCGGGTGACGAAGCAGGGCGAAAAGCGTACGCCGTTCCACATGCCGCATCAGTGCCCCGTTTGCGGCGGGCATATCGTGCGCGAAGAAGGTGAAGCTGCCAGCCGCTGCATCAATGCGAATTGTCCGGCGCGACTGAAGGAATCGATCGGCCATTTTGCTTCGCGCAACGTGTTGAATATCGATGGGCTGGGCGATGTGTTGATTGAGCAGTTAGTGGATAAGGGGCTGGTGAAGAGCGTTGCCGATCTGTACGATCTGACGGAGGAGCAGTTAGCGGGGCTGGACCGAATGGGGCAGAAATCGGCCGCGAATGTGATCCGCAATATCGACCGTTCGCGCAGTTTGGCGATGCCGCGTGTGCTGGGCGCGCTGGGGATACGGTTTGTCGGCGAGCGGACCGCTGAGTTACTGGCCGATCATTTTGGCGATCTGGAGCGCATTGCGACGGCCTCGGTGGATGAGTTACAGCAGGCGCAGGAGGTGGGGCCGAAGGTTGCCGAGAGCATTCACGAGTTCTTTGGAGAGACCCATAATCGGGAACTGCTGGTGCGTCTGAAGGCCGCCGGTCTGCGGTTTCAACATACCGCCCCGAAGCGTGAAGGCGGACCGCTGGCGGGACTTACGTTCGTAATTACCGGTACGCTGCCGGAACTGAGCAGGGAAGAGGCGAAGGCGAAGATCGAGGAAGCGGGCGGTAAGGTGGCGGCGGCGGTGAGTCGTAAAACGAGTTATGTGCTGGCGGGGGAAGACGCGGGGTCGAAGCTGAAGAAGGCGCAGGAACTCAATATTGCGATCATAGATGAGGGACGGTTACTGGAACTACTGAAAGGGGAGTAAGTTGAGACGCACTGTTATTTTGCTACTCATCGCAACCGGAATTATGCACGCACAAAGCTGGGACGCATTAGTCGATAGTTACTTTGACGAGGCTGTCTTTCCATTTAGTCCGAGTAATGCCGTACAAGAAGGCTTTCATGCGTACGATTCGCAGCTGGAAGACTTTTCGCAGGCAGCCATTCAGAAGGAGGTTGCGGCCGCGCGGCGCTTCGAGACGCGGTTTACCGCCTTTCCGGCGACTCAGCTCACGGCGGAGCAGCAGGCGGATCGCGACATGGTGCTGAGTAACATCCACGCGACGCTGCTGGAGATGGAATCGATCCGGATGTGGGAGAAGGATCCGGATCAGTATGCGTCGACCGCCAGTGGCGCGGCTTTTGTGATTATGAGCAGGACATTTGCGCCGGCCGATGTGCGTTTGCGGGCACTGATCGCCCGGGAAAAGCTGATGCCGAAGCTTTTCGCGGATGGCAAGGCGAACCTGAAGAATCCGCCGAAGATTTATACCGAAGTGGCGATTCAGCAGGTGCCGGATATCATCACGTTTTTTCAGAACGACGTGCCGCTGGCGTTCAAAGACGTGAAGGATGCCGCGCTGCTGAATGAGTTCCATCAAGCGAATGCGGCGGTGATTCAGGAGTTACAGAGCTGGCTGGTCTGGCTGAAGCAGGACTTACTGGCGCGGTCGAAGGGCGATTACAAACTGGGCGCGGATAACTACCGGAAGAAACTACTCTACGACGAGATGGTGGATATTCCGCTGGATAAGTTACTGGAGATTGGTTACGCCGATCTGCGGAAGAACCAGGAAGCGTTTCGCGACACGGCGAAGAAGATCGATCCGAAGAAAACGCCGCAACAGATATTAAATGAGGCCGAGAAAGACCACCCGCCGGCAGATAAGATGCTGCAGGCGTTTCGCGATACGCTGAGCGGGCTGCGCGAATATATCGTTCAGCATCATCTGATGACGATTCCTTCGCCGGTGATGCCGATTGTGGAGGAGACGCCGCCGTTTATGCGGGCGCTGACGTCGGCGTCGATGGATACGCCGGGTCCTTACGAGAAGGTGGCGAAGGAAGCGTTCTTCAATGTGACGCTGCCGGAGAAGACCTGGAGCGCGGCGCAGACGGAAGATTATTTGCGGTCGTTCAATCGCGGGACGATTGCGAGCACCGCGATTCACGAGGCGTTTCCGGGGCATTACGTGCAGTTTTTGTGGATGCCGACGGCGCCATCGAAGGTGCGCAAGCTGATTTCGGCGAATACGTATGTGGAGGGCTGGGCGCATTACTGCGAGCAGATGATGATCGACGAGGGTTATGGCGGCGGCGATCTGAAACTGCGGCTGGGGCAGTTACAGGACGCGCTGTTACGCGACGCGCGATTTGTGGTTGGTATTAAGTTGCATACAGGGCAGATGACTTTCGAACAGGGCGTGGATTTCTTTGTGAAGGAAGGTTTTCAGACGAAGACTACCGGTGAGCGCGAAACGAAGCGCGGCACCTCCGACGCTACTTACCTGTATTACACGCTGGGGAAGCTGGAGATTATGAAACTGCGCGAGGATTATAAGAAGCTGCGCGGGTCGGCTTACACGCTTGAGGATTTTCATAATAGCTTTCTGAGTCAGGGGATGCCTCCGATTCAGATTGTGCGCAGGAAGATGCTGGGCAACGATTCGCCTGTGTTGTAGGGGTCCGGTTTAGTTGGCTGACTGGCGCGCGGCGAGATACGCTTTCGCGTGGGTTATCTGTGGCAGCGTGGGGTCGGCGTCTTTCCATGCGGCGAGAAAGTCCGCGTATTCTTTGGCGGCGGCAGTGGCGTTGCCCAGGTTTTCACTGCACAGGGCGACGCCGTAGAGCGCGAAGCCGGATCGGGGCCGCTCGGTGAGAGCCTGTTCGTATGCGGCTCTGGCGTCGGTCCAGTCGGCGACGGCGAGCAGTGCCGCGGCTTCGGTTTCGCCGACCGGGCGGATGTAAGTTGGGGGCTCGCGATAGCCGAGCGCCTTCTCGGCCTGCGCCGCCTTTGCGAAGAGCGCGTGCGCTTCGGTGGCTTTGCCCTGCGCCGCCAGGAGCGAAGCGCGAAGTTCCTGCGACATGATCGCGAGCGTGGTCGTCAGCGGCTGCAGCAGGGCATCGGGCATGATTTTCAGCTGCGTGCGCGCGATGGCGACAGGGGCCGGTGGTTTCGGCATGCCCGATTGATCGGCATCGAAGCGTGCGGCGGCTTGTTCGGCGGCTGCGGGATCGCGATCTTCGAGAGCCCGCATGCCAGTGGCGATGGTGGTGAGCTGACGGGCCAGGAAACCGAGATTTGGAAGGTTTGCGGGCGGGGGAGCGGCTTTCAGCAGATCGAGCACCTGCGACCAGTTGGCGGTGCGCAGCGCGACAGGCAGATGCGGATCGAGGCGGGAAATCGAGTCGCGTGTGGAGTAGATGTAGAGCGTCGACTCCAGTTGGCCGCGCGCGCCGGTGAGTTTCGCCGAGAGCGCGGCGGCCTGATTCAGCTTGCCTTCCTCCATCAGATTTTCGATGGCGTACATCAGGTTGTGGACGTAGTTCCAGTCGTTATCGGGAGTGACGTGCTGGGCGGCCATGTAGCGCTCGTCGACCAGGATGGAGGCGGCGAAGGCCTGCTCGGCGCGCGCGTAATCGCCGAGGCGGGAAAAAATGTGACCGGGCATGTGCACCATGTGGCCGGAGGCGGGGGCGAGGGTGCCGAGGACTTCGGCGCTGTGCAGCGCCTGCTCGGGATTGGGTCCGCCTTCGAGCGCGTGGATGTAGTAGTGATTGGCTGCGGAGTTGTTCGGGTCTTCTTTGATGATGGCTTCGAGGATGGCCAGCTTTTCTTTCCAATCGACGCGCTGCGAAAGAAAGAGGCGAGCCTGGATGTCGCGCGGGTCGTCGCTCACGAGTTTGCGCCAGAGTTGCAGTTGCTTTGGGGCGTCTTCATCGAGCGCGGAGGCTTCGATGTAGAGGCGCTCGCGTTCGGTCGCGTGGTCTTTGAGCTTCACGGCGGCGGCGAGCGCGGGGGCGGCATAGCCCATGGCGAGGCTGTGGTAGAACGATTCGGCTTTGTAGAGTCCCCAGTAGCACATGGCGCATTGGGGATCGACGCGGACGCTTTGTTCGAAGGCGCGGGCGGATTCGTAGTCCCAGTAATCGTGGAGCAGGTTGAGACCCTGATCGAACCACAGTTGCGCTTCGGGCGTTGCGGTGATTTTGAGATGCGAATTACCGATGCCGGTCATTTTGAGCGGAACGGGCAGATCGGCGGGCGGGGTCTGATTTTCCGTGCCCATGGCCATGTTGTGGTCGCCGGCGGACATGTCCATTTGGGCGCGCAGAGCGGGGAGCGCGGTCAGGGTGCACGACAGGCATAAGAGGCCCAGGGGTTTCCGGAGGCGCCGCATGGTTTTATTGTACGGTGAGAAAAAGCACTGCGTTACAGGCATCGTTACCGGATTGTAGTCTCAGCTTCACAATTTCTCCTTACAATTCGAAGTTAATGTTCAAACTAATATCCAAACCAATCATGGCGATGTCGTTTCTGGCACTCGGCACTTCGCTGTTTGCGCAGTCTTTCCCTGGTTTTACCGCGGGCAATATTGTGGTGAGCCGCAGTGTGTATGTGGGCAGTGCGTCCACACTTGCGATCGGCCAGCCCTTGCCGCCCGTTTGTCCGACGACTGCGACGTGCGCTACGGCGCCTGCGACGTCGAACGGCGCTTACGCGAACCTGAATAACACCAGCAACGTGTTTGCAAACAATCTGGTGGACGGCAGCTTCGGCGTGACGTCGCCGATTTTACTCGACCAGATGACGCCTGCGGGCACGCTGGTGAATACGCTGCCGATTCCGACCACGATGGTGAATACGAGTTTCAGTTCCAAATCCGAAGTGGCGCTGAATCGTTCCGCCGACGGAACTGCCATCACTTTTATGGGTTATGTGGCGCCGCCGAATACCGTGGACGTTTCGAACGCGAATACGCCGACGGCTTACGACCCGACCAATCCGGCGGGTGGCAGTTACTATCGCGCGGTGGTGCAGGTGGGGGCGAACGGCGCTATCCAGGTGACGCCGACGAATTCCTACACCGGCAACAACGGCCGCGCCGCGGCGCTGGCCAACGGGATTTATTACATGGCGGGCAACGGCAATAACGGCGGAGGCACGCCGGCCAACGTTGTCGCGACGGAAGGCGCGCAGTACGCGATACCCGGACAGAGTTATGCGACACCGGCGACGGCGATCGGAAGTTTCGAGATCACTTCGGTGATCAATCCGGCGACTGGCCTGCCGTATCCCGGCGACAAGCTGGGAAAAGACGATAACCTGCGCGGGCTGACGATTTTCAACAACACGCTCTACATGTCGAAGGGCAGCGGGAGCAACGGTATCAACACGGTGTATCGCGTGGGCGATGCCGGAAGCTTGCCGACACCGCAAAACGCGGCCAGCGCGGCGATCACGGTGCTGCCGGGGTTTCCGACGGTGCTGGCGAGCGCGGCCAACAGCGTGAACTTTCCGTTCGGACTGTTTTTCGCCAACGCCACAACGCTCTATGTGGCAGACGAAGGCGACGGGACGATGGCGGATGCAGCCACCAGCAAGACGGCCGGGCTGCAGAAGTGGGTTCTGAACAATGGCGTCTGGAGCATGGCCTACGTGCTGCAGAGCGGGCTCAATCTGGGCAAGCCGTACGGCGTGGCTAACTATCCGGCGGCTTTGAATCCTTCTCCCGACGGCCTTCGCAATATCGCAGGCCGCGTTAATGGAGACGGCACGGTCACTATTTTCGCGATCACTTCGACGGTCAGCACGAACGGCGATACGGGCGCGGATCCGAATCAACTGGTTTCGATCACCGACACGCTTGCCGCGACGACTCCGCCGGCAAGCGAACAGTTCACCGTTCTTGAAACCGCCAGCGCGGGTTCCGTACTGCGCGGCGTCTGTCTGGCTCCGGTGGCCGGGGCGACGCCCGCACAGAACGTTCCGCTCATTCTTTCCGCGGCCAATCCGAGCGCGCTCGCGATCGCTCCGGGCTCGCTGGCTACCGCTAATGGGCAGGGACTGGCGATCACGACCGCGCAGGCGTCGGCGCCGTTTCCGACCAGCTTCAACGGCACCGCCGTTTCCATCGTGGATGCCAACGGTGTGACGACGGCGGCTCCGATTCTGTCCGTATCGCCCAATCAGGTCCTGTTTCTGGTGCCATCCACGGTGGCCATGGGGACGGCGCAGGTCATCGTGTCGAATGGGGTCGGCTTCCTGACAAACTACCAGACTTCCAACGGCATCGAGATCGCCAGCGTTGCGCCGGGGATTCTGACGGTGAACGGATCAGGCCTCGCGGCTGCCGAAGCGGTGCTGGTCTCGGGCGGAACTCAGACTTCACAGCTCAGCTACACAACGGATAGCAACGGCGCGACGATTGCGAAGCCCATCACGATTGGTACGGGCGCTTCGAGCACTTACCTGCTGCTGTTCGGAACCGGCATTGCCAAAGCCGGAACCGCGCTCACCACAGCGACGGTGAACGGACTGGCTGCCACCGTAGCCTATGCGGGGTCGGCGGGTGCGGACAGCGGGCTCGATCAGGTGAATATCCTGCTGCCTGCCAGGCTGACGGGCGCGGGAAATGTGAACGTCCAGCTGACGCTCGAAACGGAGAAGGGCGGGGTAGGAGGGGTGGCGGCAAATCCGGTTCAGATCACGGTTCAGTAACGGCTGTTCAGTTCCCAGGAGTTTATCCAGTTCCGGACTCCTCATGGTCCGGGTAAAATCTAAGCCAACAGCCATGGCAAGAGTCGTCCTTTGCGGTCTCGATACGCGTTCAGCCGGGCAGCTGGAGGGGCTGCTGGTCTTCGATGTGCACAGAGTCAGGCGATGGCATTATCTGGTTCCGGTGGCCGATTTTCTGAACGCAGATATTGTCTTCGCCGGCGGCCTGCCGGGGCAGTATCTGCCCCTGTTGCGCAGCCTGCGGCGAATCAATCGGACTCTGCCCGTGATCGTGGTCGCCGCGATTCCCGAGACGGCGGCCTGGCTGGACGCGTTGGAGGCGGGTGCGACGGATTATTGCGTGCCCCCATTCGATATGCGGCAGGTCCGTTGTCTGATGGCGGCGAAAACCGCGTATCCGGCGTTGTCGGCGACCGCGGCGGTTTCGTAGTTCGAGCGATTCAGCGCGGGAAATCGGGCTCTTGCGCGACTTGTTCGGCCTGCCACATGTGCCGCCGGGCGTGTGCGGCGAGTATCAGAAAACCACTGGCTACGGTGAAGCGAAGCACCGGGAACAGCGGATTCCGGAAGCGAACGGTATTCAGGTCCTTGCCTGCCGAGGAGGCGACCAGCGAGGTGACGCGTTCCATGGTTTCGAGGAATTCTGGCAGGATACCTTCCGGATTCAGCGTGGGCCGCGGGCGAATTTTTCCGGGCGCGGGAAATCGGCGACGGGGCGGCGGTTCCTGGATGCGCGTGAATTGGGTCGAAGGGAGGCCAGCGGTCCGAAAGATGCCGGCCGAGGCTCCCGGCCGCGCGTTGCCAATGGCAGGCTGCATGGCGTCGAGGTAGATTGCGGCGGAGACGGCGATGTGGTCCAGGCATTCGAGAATGTTCCAGCGCTCTCCGGCGGCGGGCTGCCAGGTCAGCTGGGTCATGGTGAAGCGCGCGGCCAGAGCGCTGGCGGACGCGGTGAGGCTGCGGATGGAATCGACGTATTGTTCGCGGGTGAGAGTTATCTTCGCGGCCATCTAATCAAATACTACCGTTTTAGAACCGTAGCTCAAAATGCGATGCGCCAGACGCCAGCGAACGGCGCGCGACAGGACGACGCGTTCCAGATCGCGGCCCTTTTCGATCAGGTCTTCGAGTTGGTCGCGATGCGAGATGCGGGTGACGTCCTGCTCGATGATGGGGCCGTCGTCCAGCACGGCGGTGACGTAGTGGCTGGTGGAACCGATGAGCTTGACGCCGCGTTCGAAGGCGCGATGGTACGGTTTCGCGCCGGTGAAGGCTGGCAGAAACGAATGGTGCACGTTGATGATGCGGTTGGGAAAACGGGCGACGAAATCGGGCGACAGGATTTGCATGTAACGCGCCAGGACGATCAGCTCGACGTCGTGTTTTTCGAGCAGGGCGAGCTGGCGGCGCTCGGCGGCCGGTTTGCCCTCGGAGCCGATTTCGATCTGGTGAAAGGGGATGCCGTGGAATTCGGCGAGCGAGCGCGCACCGGGATGATTGCTGATAATCAGCGGAATTTCGCAGGTGAGTTCGCCGGCGCGATGGCGGTAGAGTAGGTCGGCATAGCAGTGCAGGTATTGCGAGACGAAGATGACCATGCGGGTGACGTCGCGGGAAAGTTCGAGACGCCAGTCCATACGGAGTTCGAGCGCGACGGGCGTGAAGCGGGCGCGAAAGTCTTCGAGGCTGAAGCCTTCAAGAGCCCATTCGACGCGCATGAAGAAGAGCGCGGCTTCGTGATCCTGGTGCTGCTCGGCATGGATGATGTTGGCCCCGTGTTCGTAGAGCAGGCCGGAAACCGTGGCCACCAGGCCTTTGCGATCCGGGCAATTGATTAGTAAGATAGCTGTGTCGTGCATGCGGAAGGGGGCAAATCGCATTCTATTGCATTTGGATCGCTGGTAACCGTATAGCCGACGCGTTCGTATAGAGTGAAGATATATGTTTAGCTGGGTCTGTTCACGCTGTGGGCACGAAGTGCCGCCATCGAAGACGGTGTGTCCGTTCTGTACGCCTCCGGCGCCCGAGCCGGTGGCAGCGCCGCCATTTGCGGCACAGCCACCGCTGCAGCAGTATCAGCCTGCGCAGCCCTACGCACCCGTTCCGGCACAACAGCCGCCGCCACAACAGCCGCCGCCACAACAGCAGTATGGGCAGCAAGCGCCGCCGCAATACTGGCAGCCGCAGGGACCTCCGCCGCCGCAGCAGTATCCGCCCCCGCAATATGCGCAGCAGGCTCCGCCGCAATACTGGCAGCCGCAGCAGCAGTATCCGCCACAACAGTATCCGCTGCCGCAGGAACAGGCGCCGCAGCAATATCAGCCGCCACCACCGCCGCCGCAGCAATATGTGGCTCCTCCTCCGCCACCACCTCCGCCACCTCCACCGGTGCAATATGCGCCGCCCGCGCCGGTTGCGGAGTATAAAGCTGAGCCGACCCCATGGCCACCGCCTGAAGAGCAGGACGGCAAACCAGCCTGGCTGAAGGCCGCCCTTGCTTTCGCCGGAGTTCTTGCGCTGCTGGGGGTTGTCTATTATCTGACGAGTTCGCACGGTTCTTCCGCGGCGAAGGACGCAGCCAAACAGCAGACCACCAATCCGCTGCAAAAATACATCGAAGTGGTGGGGATCCGCATTGTGGGGGATAAGAGCGGTGAGGCTGTGCGATTCCTGGTGGTGAATCACGAAGGCACGGAGGTCACCGATCTGACCGCGAACGTCACACTATGGGCCAGCACGCAGCGTTCGGAGGAAGACTCGGTGGGGACGTTTACGTTTCACGTCGATTCTCTGGGACCGGACGATTCGAAGGAATTATCGGCTCCGCTGAAGACGGAAAAGGGGCCGGCCGATATGCCCGAGGATTGGCGCAATGTCACGGCCGACGTTCAGGTGACCTCGACGCAGTAGAGGCTGCCCCTACCCGGCGTGCGGCGCGCCAGACAAGAGCCGACGCAGATCGCCAGCAAAGAAAATCAGGATACCGACGATCGCGAGCGCCGATACTCCACTCAATATTCCGCCGACGCGAACCACGGGCGGCGCAAACGTGAAGCGGACGTCGTGGCCCCCGTGCGTGACGGAAACCGCCATGAAAGCATAATCCGCGCGAATCACCGGCGCCGGACTGCCATCCACCTCCGCTTTCCAGCCTGGGTAGTAAGTCTCATCGAAAACCATGAGCCCGTCCTGATCTGCCGTAACGTTGAACCGCATCTCGTCCTGCTGCCGGCTCACGCGATCGACAGAAGATAAAACGCCGTCGCCCTTTGCGCCATAAAAGCTGCGGACGGGATCGGCGGTAATCACGCCGCGCCGGGGATCGAAGTCCGGCGCAAGAACTGCGCGGCGCTCGGCATCGACGTCGTTCACTACCTGGATACCGCTGGCTGGCACGAAGAATGCGATGGGAACGGCGTCGCGATTCTCGAAAACCCTGGTAGTTCCGCTTGCCAGTACCTCATGGAACCGGCTGGAGTCGGCGGCCAGGCGCTCTGCGCTCTTATTCCAGGTTGTGGCGACAAAAAAGCGGGTCCCGGTAAGATCCATGGCCCCTTTGGGCGACGCTGTCAGCCGTGCCGAATCCAGCGAGATCACCAGGGGATCGGTATTGTGGCTGAAGGTGCCGAGGAAGGTGGCAATTCGGTCCGTGGGAAAGTCGTATCCGCCCGCCTCCGACAGACCGTAAGGAAGCTCGAAATTATTACCGTAGGTGGTATCGACCGCGCCAACACGCCAGAACTCCCCGGCTTTTTGAGTCAGAAAATCGAACGCGGGGTTGGTTCGGAATATATCCACCGGCTTCACGAACGGAACACGGCCATAAGAAAATGTGAACAGGTCGACGGCAATCAGCAGAGCGGTCCAGCCTACGAAACTGCGGGCCTGCAGCATACGTCCGTGCGCCAGCAGGATCACCGTCAGCGATACCACCACAAGCAGGGCGGTGAAATAGTAAGGACTCGCGGTGTGTCCGGTTACACGTACCGCCAGCAGAGCACAGACGGCGATTCCCGCCTGAATCGAAACGATGAGAAGCGCGCTCTTCGATTCCAGCTTCCTCTCCACGCATCGCGATTCGACAGCGGAAATTCCCAACCCGGCGAGGACGACGAGTGCGAAGTCGGCGCCGATCAGAAACCGCCAGTTCGGTATGCCGCGCAGTACCGGGATTTGGCTGGCTAAGGTAAAAACGGGGGGCCATCCGTAGATCATGGAGAGGCAGAAGAACAGCATCCCCGCAAAGCAGAGAACGTCGCGCCGTTTTGGCCACAGCCAGGCGAACGGGAAGGCGGCTATCGCGAACGCTCCCACATAGGCGGCGTGCTCGGGAATGGATATGCCGTCGATGTTGGGTTGGTGAAAGGTATCGCGCGATAGAAACGCCACGATTTCCTTCGTCGGCGCGGGCGGCCAGAAAGACGCCAGCGATCGCGGTATCAGACCAATCCACTCGAAGGTGGGCAGCAGTTGCACCGCGGCCAGAGCCAGGGCCAGCAGTCCCGCGGCGCCGAACGACGCGAGATACCATCCCGACCGGGGCGTCCGGGGAAAGAACCGGAAAGTGGCGTACATGAGGCCGAGAAGAACAATCTGGAGCGCGATCTCCGGCTGTCCGGCCAAAACCGGCAGCGCAAAAGCCACGGCGGCAAGCGAAACCGATGCCGGCGACTGTTTTTCGCGTAACCAGTCGATGGAAAGAAAAATGAGGGGCAGCCACATCGCGGTGTCCGCGCCCGGCCATCCCTCGAACGCGGCGAGCCAGCCGGATAAACCGAAAGTGAAGCCCGAAACCAGCGAAGCTCCAATTGACGCGCCCAGGCGTCTGACGAAAATCGCGGTCAGGATGGCTGTCACGGCTGCGCGGACAATGAAGAGCAGGGACCATGCAAGGGGTCCGCTGAGAACGGAATAGAGCCAGTTGAGGGGAAAGAACACCGCCGATTGCGGCATCGCCTGGAACGGCGCGCCCATTAAATACCCGAAGTTCCACAGCGGCACGTGACCCGCTGAAAGAGTGGAATTCAAAACCGTTCGCCAGGGATAGATCTGAGTGACAAGATCGCCCATCTCGGCGTGCTGGATGCCGGCGCAGCAGGTTTTCGAAATTCCCTCCCAGGGCGGGAAGAAGAGGACGATATCGGCAGGGAGGGGAACGTAGCCGGCAAAAACCGGCAAGTACATCAGCGCCGCGGCGCCGGCGAGCAGGAGTAAGCCCGCCAGAAAGATCCTGTTGTCGCGATTGTGCATCCGCTGGTGGTCGCTTCCGGTCACAGATTGAGTTGGGTAGACGCTTAGTATCGCACAGGCAGGCACATTATAAGATTCGATCGGCCTGTTCAACCTGGCTGGATGCAGGGAGCTAACAGCCGAAGCGTGCAAGCCTTGCCTGTTATGCTGATTTTTCCAGGAAATGGGCGTGAGACTGACAGCAGGGAAGAAATCCGCAGGTACGCTCAAGGTCCTCATCGTTGGATATTACGGCTTTGAGAACGCCGGAGACGAAGCGATACTGCGCGCAATCGTCATCGACCTCAGAGAGCGGCACGCGCGGATCGGCGTCACGGTCGTTTCCGGCGATCCGGCCCGGACTCGCGCGTCGCACGGCGTTGCCGCGATTTCCTGGCACGACTGTCTGGCCATTTTCGACGCGGTAGCGGAAGCCGATCTGACGATCATCGGCGGCGGCGGGCTATTCCACGACTATTGGGGCTTTAATCCAAACCTGCTGTTTACCAGCGGGCAAAGCGGAATCGCTTTCTACACGGCCCCCGCCATTTTGGCCGCGCTGCTGGATAAGCCGCTCATGTTGTATGCGATCGGCGTGGGCCCGTTGTTTTCCGAACATGCGAAGCGGTTTGTCAGAGTGGCGTGCGAGGCCGCTACCGCGATCACCGTTCGCGACGAAGGTTCCAAACGTTTGCTGGAATCGCTTGGCGTGAGCGGCGAACGTGTCCTGGTCACGGCCGATCCGGCACTGGGCCTGGCGCTCGAAGAGCACTGCATCGTTCAGGCGAGGGCCAACAATGCCGACGCTAAGAAACCGCTGGTGGCGGTTTCGGTTCGCGAATGGAGCGAGGGCGTACAAAGCAACTTCTGGGAAGGCGAGTTCGCGGCGGGGCTGGATCGATTCCTGGCGAAGGAGGGCGGCACGGTCTTGTTTGCGCCGTTCGGAAGGTTATCCGGCGGGGGGGAAAACGACGAGGACGTAGCGGCGCGGATTCAGGCGCGCATGCGGCACAGAGACAGCAGCATCCTGTATTCAGGCGATGCACGCGACAGCGATCTTCTCCATCTCTTTGGCAGCTGCGATCTGACGGTGGGCATGCGCCTGCATTCGCTGATCTTCAGCGCTCTGAATCATGTGCCGTTTGTCGCGGTGAGTTACGACCCGAAAGTCGATCAGTTGGTGGAGCGAATCGGTTCTCTCAAACCAGGTTCTCTCAAACCGATGGATATCAGATCGCTCGAAGCCGATCGCCTGGCGCGCAACATGTCCGAGGCGCTGGCCGGAACCCTGGAGTTCCGCCTCAGCCTGCAGGAGAAAATGCATGCCCTGGCCGGTCTGGCCAAACAGAATGCCGAAATCGCACTGGCGGCCATCGGGCAGGATCGGCGCCCGTCCGGTTACCGGCCATCGCCGGAAATGTCGTCTCTGCTCGTGCGCGGTATTCGGGCTCAGCTCGCCGCCGGCCATTCGTTGCAATCCGAACTGGAGAGTCTCACCAAGGTTCTGGCAAAGGTGGAGGCCGACCGGGACGAAGGCCGCAGGTTTCTCTCGGGCGAAAACCAGTTACTGACCGAGCGGTTTGACGAAGCGTCGCTGGCGATTGCCAGACTGCAGGCCGATAATGACGAGGTTCGGGCCGAGCTTGAAAGGGCCAGCGAATTTCAACAATCTCAGCGCGAAGCGATCGCGAGAATCGAAGAAGATCGGCTGGCACTGCGCGAAGAACTGGAAAACGCGCGGCAGTTCCAGTTGACGCAGGAAGCGTCGCTCCACAACCGCGATACGGAGGTGAACAGGCTGAGCGAGGAACTTTCGCAGCTGGCACAGCGTGTGGTGGAAGCCGAAGCGACCATCGCGACGGAAGAAAGCAGACGCGAACAACTTCAGCACAACCTGAATGCCCTGCGGCAGTTGCAACAGGTAAGTGAAGCGGCGCTGGCAAATGCGGAAGTCAGCCGCGACGAATTAAGGAATGAGCTGGATATGCAGCGGAAGCTCCGGCAGGCGACCGAAGCGTCGCTGGCGAAAACGGAAGCGGAGCGGGCAGCGCAATCGCTCAGGACGAAGGCTCTGATCGCGAAGACAATTCGGCTGGAGACGGAGCGGGAAACACTTTCGACACAGCTTCGGTCGAGCGAGGAAAAGCTCCGCCGAAGCGCGGAAACTCTCCAGGCGGAACAGGATTTGCGTGAGGCCGTCGAGCGCCGGCTCGCAACTGCCGTAGCTTCCGAGCGCGCCTCCCTGCTGGCGCACAGGAAAACGGCGAGCGCAATCGAGGAGTATCGGAAGCGGTTCGATGATGAGTTGAGCGTCTATCGGGGGCAGCGCGCGTGGAGGGTCATGCTGTATCTCCGGCAGGCTTACACGCTGCTGGTACGGAAGGGCTGGCGCGGCTGGCTCCGATTCGCCGGGTGGACCTTCACCGTTCCATTTACCGGCGCCGGGCTGGACGAGCAGGAACTCCGCTTTCCGGATGTTCGGCACTATCTGCCACGATATGCCCCAGCCGAGGTTGCCCCAGCCGAGGCTGCAACTGCGAACGAGGAACCGTGCATTGCAAAGACTCACTTGCCGTCCACCGGCTCGTCGTCTGCGAATCAGTACGACGTTGTCATTCTGGCGATCATCGACTTCGATTTCCGCTATCAGCGCCCTCAGCAAATAGCGGCACAATTCGCCCGGGCCGGGCACAGGGTGTTCTGGATTAGTCCGACCCGGTTTCTGCCTCCCGATTCCGAACAACCCTACAAGATTGTTCCCCTGCGCGACAACATTGGGGAAATCCATCTGCGTGGCCCTCAGCCCGACATCTATATGGGGCGGCTGGATCCTCCGGTCGCGCGCGTACTGGCGACCAGTCTGCAGGCGCTCTACCGCGATCAGGCGATCGCCGAAAATTTAGTGCTCCTCCAGCTACCGTTCTGGCGACAGCTCGGACTTTCGCTGCGGGAAACCTTCGGCTCCGTCCTCGCCTACGACTGCATGGACGATTGGGAAACATTCGAGAATATGGGGCGGTTTAATGTATCGGAGGAGAAACATCTCGCCGTCGAATGCGACGTTCTGGTCGTTACCGCCAGTGGCCTGGAGGACAAGTTCAAAGCCAAAGACATCGATTGCGTGCTGGCCAGAAACGGCGCCGATTATGAATTTTTTTCCGGCGGCAAGTCAACGAACCTGCTGGCTGGAATTCCGAAACCCGTGGTTGGCTACTTCGGCGCGATCGCCGACTGGATCGATCTGGATCTGATCCGCAACGTGGCGGCCACGCGGCCGCAATACTCGTTTGTCCTGATCGGGCAGGTGTTCGGGCGGGATATGTCCGCGCTGGAAGCCCTTTCGAACGTTTATCTGCTGGGGAACCAGGAATACGCTTTGCTGCCCTCCTTCCTCGCGGATTTCGATGCGTGCACGATTCCGTTCCTGTTGAACCAGGTGACGCAGGCTACGGACCCGGTGAAGTTATACGAATATTTCTCGCAGGGCAAACCTGTCATTGCGACTAACATGGCCGAACTGTCGCAGTGCGGCGATTTGATCTATATCGGCAAGGGTCCGGACGACTTCGCACGCAGGATCGACGACGCGCTCGCGGAGCGTGGTGGCGATTTGCGGCAGCGGCGCGCCGACTTCGCCCGGAAAAATACGTGGCAGCGCCGGGTGGAGGCCATCGATGCCCGCGTACGGGGGTGTTTTCCGCAGGTTTCCATTCTGATCGTGACCTACAACAGCGCCGAGTTTGTCTTGCCGTGTCTGGAGTCGATTCGCGATTACACCGCGTATCCGGCGTATGAAATCATTGTGGTGGACAACGCTTCCACCGATGGCACCGCGGACATGATTCGGAAGCAAGCGGCTGCCGACGGCAGAATTCACGTCGATTGCCTGGCAACGAACCTGGGTTTTGCGGGCGGTAACAATTACGCGGCGCGAAAAGCCGCGGGCGAGTATCTGATTCTGCTGAACATCGATACCATCGTTACTTCGGGATGGATCGAGCGGATGCTTCGGCATATACGGCGCGATCCGACCATCGGCATCGTCTGTCCGGTGACTAACTTCGCGGGCAACGAGGTGAAGGTCAACGTCGACTATACAAGCTCATCGCGGATGCAACAGTTCGCGTTGCGCCTGGCCGCCGAGCAGCAGTCGGGAAACCTGGATATCGAAGTTGCTCCTCTTTACTGCGCGCTGGCGTCGCGGAAGGTCTGGAAGGAAGCGGGCGAACTGGATGAGGGGTTTGGCGCCGGAATGTTCGAGGATGACGATTTCAGCCTGCGCGTCCGACGGGCCGGTTACCGGGTGGTGGCAGCCGAGGATTGTTTTATCCATCATTTTGGCCAGGGCTCTTTTTCGAAAATACCTCAACAGGAGTACGAAGCGATCTTCGAAGCAAACCGAAAGCGCTTCGAAGAGAAATGGAACACCGCGTGGAAGCCACACCAGACCAGACCAGGCGTTCGACCGGCGTTTGAAGAAAGAAAATTTTCGCCCGGCGATTTCTGCAACGGCACCGTGTCTGAGGCGAAGCCTGGCCCGCTATAAATCGGGGACGAAGCGCGCGAGTTCGCGGTCTTTGCGCACCTGATCCACATCGAACGCCTGGTTGTGGAGAACGATCCAGACCCCGGGTGGCAGCGTGCGCGCCGCGAACAGGCTTTCGGTTAAATTCTGCAGGCCATCGGAACGTTCGAAGCCAAGCGGCGTCATGGCTCCGGTCAGAATCACCGGTTGTGTCAGGTTGGTCAGGCGGCGCTTGAGCAGCTTGCCGGTTTCTACCATCGTGTCGGTGCCGTGGGTGATCACCACGGGCGCATCGCCGATGCGCGCGGCCACGGCTTCCAGAATTTGCGCGCGGTCCTGGCCGGTCATTTCGAGACTGTCCTTATTCATCAGCGGAACGACGTCGATCTGCGTGTCGGGAAGGCGGAGGCGCTCCACATACTGATTGATGCGTGCGAACACGTTCTGTACGGTGCCGGATTGCTCGGAATAGACCTTTTCGATGGTGCCGCCGGTGGTCAGAATGTGGATCTTCACTGCTTCCAATATAACGGGCGCGGTGCTTCCGCACGGTGGCGTACACCACAGTCCGGTGGTTACCAAACCCCTTTATAATCGAGGTTCTGGTACTTGCAAACCCGCTATGTGGTGGTATAGTGGAGTTGCATGAACTGCGCCCGGCACAGCTACTTTTGCTACCGATTCTGGAGCTTTACTCCATAAGTGGCGTTGGTTTGAGTTAGAAAGTTTTGCCCGACCAACCCACTCGAAAGAGTGGGCTTTTTATTTTGCAGCTTTTGATTTTGCAGAAGGAACGGTTCTTAATACAGAAATGATTATTTCAATGCGTCTACACGCCACCAAACAGGAAATCGACCATGTTCGCGAAAGGATCTGCGAGCTGGGCTTCCGGGTCCATTCGATTGAGGGCGATGAGAGGGTTGTGATCGGCGTGGTGGGCGTCGGCGGCGATGTGGAAGCGTGTCTGGAATCGCTCGAAGCGACGCCCGGCGTAGAGCGCGCGGTCCGCATCAGCGTGCCATACAAGTTCGTCAGCAAGGAATTCCGCAAAGAGAAGACGATCATTCGTGCGGGCAAGGCCGAGATCGGCGGCGACGAGTTCATCGTGATGGCCGGGCCGTGTTCCGTGGAAAGCGAAAAGCAGATCATGGAAACGGCTGAGGCCGTGGCCGCGGCGGGCGCCACCATTCTGCGCGGCGGGGCGTTCAAGCCGCGCACTTCGCCTTACGATTTTCAGGGCATGGAAGGCGAAGGGCTGAAACTGCTGGCGAAGGCGCGTGAAGCGACGGGGCTGGCCATCATTACCGAAGTGATGTCGGACCGCGATGTCAGTCTGGTGGCGGAGTACGCGGATATTCTGCAGATCGGCGCGCGCAACATGCAGAATTTCGCGCTGCTGAAGGTGCTGGGACAGTGCGGGCGTCCGGTGATGCTGAAGCGCGGGCTGAGCGCGACTATTAAGGAACTGCTGATGTCGGCCGAGTACGTGGTGGCGCACGGCAATTCGCAGGTGATGCTGTGCGAGCGCGGTATCCGTACCTTCGAAACGGCGACGCGCAATACGTGCGATATTTCGGCGGTGCCGGTGCTGAATGAGATGACGCATCTGCCCGTGATCGTCGATCCGAGCCACGCCGCGGGCAAGCGCAGCCTGGTGCCCGCGCTTTCGAAGGCGGCGGTGGCGGTGGGCGCGGACGGCATCATTGTGGAAGTGCATCCGTGTCCGGAGAAGGCTGTCAGCGATGGCGCGCAGTCGCTCACGATTGAAGGCTTCCGCAAGATGATGCATGAGATGGACGGCTACATCCGGTTGTGGAAGATGGAGCGCGAGGCTTCGATGGCGGTCGCCGTATAAGGCCGGTTCAAACGTCATGACGATTTCCCGCCGACACATCACGCTGGGCATTGTGTTCGCGGCGCTGGCGGGAGTGGCGCTGCTGGCGGGCCTGGCGTCGCTGCAGTGGAATGCGGCGCGGGGATTTACGGACACCCGCGTTCTGTTGTCGCGCTTTCCCGTGGAAGACGCGATTGTAGTGAATGCCGATTTCGCGGCGGTGCGCGCGGCGGGCTTGCTGACGGAGTCGAAGCTGCCGCTCGAACCCGACTACAGGCAGTTCCTCGATGGCACCGGTTTCGACTATCGCAAAGACCTCGACGCAGTGACGGCGTCGTTTTCAAAGAGCGGTAATTTTTTCATTGCGCGTGGCCGGTTTAACTGGGCGAAGCTGCGGGATTACGCGGCTCACCAGGGCGGAAGTTGTTATCGCGATCTTTGCCGCATGCCAGGCAGCACTCCGCAGCGCCGCATTTCGTTTTTGCCCCTGCGCGACGACACCATGGCGCTGGCGGTGAGCACGGACGATCTGGCGGCGGACCGCCTGACGAAGCCGGGCAATGCGGTGACGGCGGCGCTGCCCTCCGCTCCGGTCTGGATGATTATTCCGGGCGCCGCTTTGCACGATTCGGCGGCGCTGCCTCCCGGCTTGCGGCTGATGCTTTCGGCGCTGACGAATGCGGACCGGCTGGTGGTGACCGTCGGGCTGGCGGGCCAGGGCCTCGACGCGAAGATGGAAGCCACCTGCCGGTCGAAAGACGATGCGCATGTGCTGGCGAGTCAGCTGCGCAGCGTCACGGCGAAGCTAAAAGAGGCGCTGCAGCAGGAAAAACAAGCGCAGGGCGATGAGTTGCTGCAGGTGCTGGTGGGCGGCACGTTCGACGATCGCGGCGCGCTGGTGGATGGCACCTGGCCTTTCAGCAGAAGTCTCATTGCCAGTCTGACGGCCGGCATTTAATTCCGAATTCGAATCCATCTTGACATTTAGCTTAATACGTCATACGATACTACGTACAACGTATTAAGCTATGTCGGACCCTACACTTCTCGTACTGGCCAGCCTGGCTGAAGGCGACAAACACGGCTACGCCATGATGCTGGATATTGAGGCCTTCGCGGGCGTCAAGCTTGGCCCCGGCACGCTTTACGGGGCGATTACACGGCTCGAACAGCAGGGCTGGATTCGTCCGGTGTCGTCGACCGATCGGCGGCGGCCCTACACCATCACGCCGTCGGGCCGCGGCTATCTGCAGGAGCAGCTTGCGGGTCTGCAGCAGGTGGTGAAGACCGGGCTTTCGAGGCTCAAACACGCATGAAGCGGCTTGCGAAGTGGACGATGCGGTTATATCCGGCGCGCTGGCGCAGGCGCTATGGCGATGAACTCGATGCGCTGCTGACGGAGAGCGGCGCCGATGCGCGGGTGGTGGCGGATTTGTTTCAGGGAGGCGTGCGGATGCAGTTTTCGACGTGGTCGTTTGCAAAGCTGGCGGTGGTGCTGGGGTTGGCGGGGCTGCTGCTCGGCGCGGCGGGGTCTTTTCTGATCGCGCCGATTTATCAGTCGCGTGCGGTGCTTGAACTGACGTCTCTGTCAGACGAGCCCGCGACTACGCAACTGAACGCGCTGATCGGCCGGACGACGCCTCTGGTTTTGAGCCGGTCGTCGCTGGCAGGCATCATCAACGCGCCGCAACTGAACCTATACCGGAATGAACGCAGGACGACGCCTTTCGAAGATGTGATTGAGGGGATGAAAAACGATATCCGCGTCGATTTCCTGCCCAGCGCGCAGTTGAAGAATGCGGCGTTTCAGATCAGCTTCCAGTATCCGGACCCGGCGAAAGCGCGCCTGACCACCGCGACGCTGGTGCAGCATTTCGTCGATGAGTCATTGCAGCAGAGGCTCCATGAGGCGGCAGGCACGCACTATCTGGATGTAATCGATCCGGCGAGTCTGCCTGTTCTTCCCGTGTTTCCCAACGAGCGCGTGCTGCTGGCGATCGGGTGTTTTCTGGGCGCGCTGACGGCGTTCGCGTGGCGCAGGCTGCGGAGAAGGAGCATGGCGACGTGGGGCTTTGCGGTCCAGGTGGTGGTGTTTGGTTTTGCGGGTCTGATTGCCGCGAACGTTGCTTTTGTCTTCGGCGCGGAGGGTGATCTGGATCCGCTTGGCCTGCGATTCCGATCCATCGCGACCATGGTTGCGCAGAACGCCTCTGCGCAACAGATTCAGGCGTTATCGAACGACGCCACCAGCCGCACCTCGCTTTCTGCCATCGTGAACGATCCGCGTCTCAATCTCTACAAAGAACAACGGAAGACGCAGCCGCTCGAAGACGTGCTTCAGAACATGCGCCGGAATCTCGCGATTACGCCCTCGGGCCAGTATTTCACCATTTCCTTCGAATATTCGGACAAATATAAGGCGCAACAGACCGTCAACGCCGTCGCGAATAAGCTCGATGAGACATACGGACGTAACTACGGCAGTCTGCCCGACGAGCCCGTGCAGCCGGCGCCGGGTGTGCTGAAGGTCATCGACCAGGCTTCCACGCCGGTGCTGCCGATCAGTCCGAATCGCTATGCGGTTGCGGCAAAGGGTTGCGTTGCCGGGTTGTTGGCGGCGGCCGTAATTGCTACGATCAGACGGCGCTGGAAGCCGGAGGAAGATCTTCCAATGGATGCGGTGAACGGGTAGGGACGCTATGAATCGGCTCGCCAGATGGACGATGCGGCTTTACCCGGCGCGTTGGCGCAGACGTTACGGCGATGAAGTGGAAGCGCTGATCGACGATGCGGGCGCGGACGCTCGCGTGGTGGCGGATCTGCTCAAGGGAGCGTTGCGCATGCAGTTCTCCACGTGGTCGTTCCCGCGGCTGGCGGCGATGCTGGGGCTGGCCGGCATGCTGGCTGGCGTGGCGTTTTCGTTCCTGACGCCGGTCAAGTATGTGGCGCGCGCGGAATTGCCGCTGACTGGCGCCAATTCGGGCGTGCCGACGATGCAGATGGTCGCGTCCATCGTTACGAGCCGCTCATCGATCGCCAGCATCGTCAATAACCCGAAAATCGATTTATACCGCGAAGAACGCAAAACAGCGCCGCTCGCAGATGTTATCGAACAAATGCGGCGCGATATCGTTTTCCATCCGGACAGCGCAACGGGCTTTTCCATTCAGTTCACGTACCGCGACAAGGACAAGGCGCTCAGGGCTGTGCAGGCCATGGCTGAAAGTGCCGCTGAACAGCTGCGGAATCCGGCTGCGTCATCCCGGAGCGATTACGATCCGAACGCCATGGACACACTCGATCCGGCCAGTTTGCCTACGGCTCCGCTGCGGCCGAATCTGCTGCCTGTGGCCCTCGGTGGACTGATTATCGGTCTGCTGCTTGCCGTTTTGTGGCAGCTGAAAAGCAGGCGGCGAAGGTATCTCGCGCTTTCTCTTGCAGGAGCGGTGGCGGGAGTCGCGATGGCTTATCTGATTCCATCAATCGCCGGAATATTTCCGGATGACGTCACGCTGTTGCGCTATGAATCGCACGCGACCATGTACACCGAAAATGCGGCTGCGGTGCCTGGGCTGGTGATGGAAGCAGGCAGCCGGTCGGCAATGGCGTTGCTCATTAACGACCCGCGTCTCCGGTTGTATCCCAACCAGACGACCAGCCACACACTCGAAGACGTCGCGGCGATGATGCGCCGGGATCTTGCGATTACCACGCGGGGAGATGGAAGCAGCGCGCGCTTTATCGATATATCGTTCACCTATTTCGATCCGAAAAAAAGCCAGCAGACCGTGAACGCGGTCATGAATCGCATTGAGGAGGGAAACAGGGCGATCAGGGACCGAAATCCTTCGCCCGCCCGTAAATCGAACCTCGGCCGGATTGCGCCGGGGAGTGAAAGCCGCGTGACCGTTCAGACGGTTTCGCCGAATCGCGCCGCAGCAATGATTCCGGGCCTGCTGGCGGGCCTGGGGCTGGCCGCAATTATCGCGATGATACGCCGGCGCTGGGTGCTGCGGGAAGAAGTGGAACCTCTCGCGCCGTCCGAGCGAATGCTGAAGTTCAACGGCGGTCGTTTTCGCAAAGCCGCTATCTGGCTGACGGCGGCTGGCGCTGTGGCTGGAACAGTTGTCGCGCTGCGGATGCCTGCGCGGTATGTCTCCGACGCGCTTATCTCCTTCGATAATGCCAATCCCGATCGCGCGGCGATCCTGATTAGCGGCGCAGTCAACGGCGGGTCAGAGCGCAATCTGACCTGGGAGCAAGTGGAATTGGGCGGCACGAAAACCGATGCGTTCCGGATTCAGTTTATCGCCGACGATCCGGTTCGCGCGCGTTCCGTGGTGCAGGATTTGCTGGGCGCCATCGACAGCAGGATCACGAAACTGCATGGCGGCGACGATAATCCGTTCGAAGAAATCAGAGGCGTGGATGGCGCATTGCTGCCTGTGGATAGTCCGCCTTCCGTTCCGGCGACCGCACCGCCAGCCATAATCTACACCCCTTTCGACGACGAACGCGCCAAAGCGACGCCGCAACCGGAATACCGCGCGGTGAGAATGAACCTGATCGATGCGCCCGTTGTGCCTTCGCATGCCGAAAACGTGGGGTGGTGGGCGGTGGCCATCGGAATGTCGTTGGGCCTCGCGCTGGCGGTTGTCGTGAGCCTGATCGGCGGGATGAGCGGCTGGTTTCACGCAGGGAAGCGGGACGCGATGGCGGGCGCTTCGACTCTTTAGAAAAAAGTGTGGGGCCGTCGCCAAAACAGCCCCACACCGGCGAGCCGGGTCTCAAGGAGTAGACCCCGCTCAGGAGAACCGAAGGACCGCCGCCCAGCGATCCTTCGGTTGAATCGGAGGGCCGCCCCAAAAAACGGCCCTTCAATCCGGGAGACAGCTCGAATCGCCGGTGTTGTTCACCTTACAACGCCGGGATGAGCACTTTCTCCTGATCGAAGTAGATCATGGCCAAATTCAGCTGGAGATGGAAGTAATTGATTCTATTGTGCAAAATAATTGTGACTCGGAAATTAGCGTGCGCCGATTTTGAATTCTGCGTTATGATTCGGACGTGAACGTGATCCTGTTCGGCGCGTCGGGGATGGTGGGGCAGGGCGTGCTGCGGGAGTGCCTTCAGGATCAGGATGTGGGGCAGGTCCTGCTGATCGGCCGCAGCGCCACAGGTCGGCAAGACCCCAGGATCCGCGAGATTGTTCACAACGACATTGGCGACCTGCAGCCTCTCGAAGGCGAACTATCGGGGTTTGGCGCGTGTTTCTTTTGCCTGGGTGTTTCCTCCGTGGGGATGACGGACGCGGACTACAGGCGCATCACTTACGACATCACGATCGGCGCGGCAGGCACCCTCGCGAAACTGAATCCGGGCATGACTTTCATCTATGTATCGGGCATGGGGACGGACAGTTCGGAAATTGGCCGCACCGCCTGGGCGCGCGTGAAGGGCGCGACGGAGAACGCACTGCTGCGCCTGCCGTTTCGCGCCGCCTATATGTTCCGGCCGGGGTTTATACAGCCGATGCACGGCGAACAGCCGAAGGCTGCGATGACGCGCATCGCGCTGCGGCTGATGAGCCCGTTCATGCCTCTGGTGCTCCGGCTGGCCCCGCAGTTCGGGACCACAACCGAGCGGATGGGGCGCGCCATGCTGTTCGCTGCCAAACACGGTGCGCCCAAAAAAATACTGGAAAGCGCGGATATTAACGCGCTTTCCAGTGTGTGAGTGACGCCGCTCAAGCCTTTATTTGCTGGCAAGCTTGACGAAATCTTCCATCCAGTACGCTTTGTTGCCAGGGTAGCCCGCGGTATCGGGCATGTTGGCCAGAATGCTGCGGCGGAAGGCCAGCAAATCGGGCGACGGAGTAGCATCGCCCAGCGAATCGACCGGGAACGTGCCCGCTTTTTCGATGAGCCCTTCCTTCTTATAGAGCACCTTGCCATCGCTGCCGATGACGATAGTGAACATGCTGCCCGGCTTCCACTTTTCACCGAACGCGGCCTGCACCGCGGCCAGATCCACCGTTGCCTGGTAGTTCTTGCCGGAGGTGAGATTATTCGGCGACGTCGCGTTCTGCTTTTTGAGATACGCCATCACGGCATCTTTGTTCGCAGCCGGATCGGTATTGATGGTGGCGAAATCGAAAGCGCGCAGCCGGTACATCCGGTACGTGGTTTCGAGCGCGTGGAACGTGTCGTCGCAGGCCGCGCCGCATTTAGTGGACCAGAAGGTCAGCACTTCCACTTTGCCCGTGCCATTCGCCTTCAGCTTCTTCAGCCCGTCGGCGTCGATGGTATCGGACTTGATCGGATCGGCGTGAATTCTGGTCATCTCGGCTTCGCGCGATTGCGAACCCACCTGCTTCGACTTCCATTTCGTGGAGCAGCCGTGAACGCGCGTATCGGTCACCGTGACCGGCTTGCCCGCCAGCAATTCTTCGAGCGCGGCGCGCGTGTCGCGGGAGGTCACCAGATCGGGACGCTGGTTGTTATCGATCTGGCCTTCAAAACGCAGATTGCGGTCCTGATCGAAAATGAAAACGTGCGGCGTGGCGATGACGCCGAACTTCGTGGCGATGTCCTGTGTGGTGCCGTCATAGAGGTAAGGCCAGGTGATGTGGCGGTCCTGTTCGCGGATTTTCATTTCGGGGAGCGAGTCTTCCAGATCGGTATAGCCAAGTTCGTCGAGCCGAACCGAGGCCGGGTCGTTCGGATTGATGGCGACCAGCTGCACGCCGCGGCCCTTGTAATCCTCATAAAGCTGCTTGATGCGGCTCTCATAATTCTGCGATTCCGGGCAGTGGTTGCATTCGAAAACCACCATCAGGAACTTCGAGCCGGCCCATTCCTTCAGGCTGTGGTTTTTGCCATCGGCGCCGGGCAGAGTGAAATCGGGGATGTGGCTGCCGATCTTCATGACGGGATGTTCGGCATCGGCCGACAGACCGCCGCCGCCGCGACCACGACCGCTGCCGCCGCGTCCTCCGCGGCCGCTGCCCCCGGCGGGCTGTTGCGACCAGACCATGGTTCCTGTGAGAAACAGAGCCGCCACCGTCAGGGCGCCGAAAGTGCGCAATGAGGCCGATGGCCGGATGGCAGAGAGAAAATTAGAAGCTTTCATGTGGGGTGGAACTTTCCTTACGCGAATAAATGTCGCTGGGGATTACTATATTTCACTGGGGGAGCCAAGTCAATCGGTCGGACCAACAGTCGTAACAACGGGTGACTGCATTTTATTCTTGACTTCCTCTTCACTATAGACTAAGTTATTAGTCAGATTGGTCGGAAGATAAACCCGGCAGGCCGCTCACCCGAAAAACCTGCTAAATTCACTAATAAAGGTTCCCCACACGATGCGCCTGCTCGCCATTCTCGCGCTTTTTCCACTGGCCGCCCCCGCCCAGCAAATGGTCTCGATGCAGACCTCGGGCGAGACCGCCATCATCACCGTTCGCGTCCGCGAAACCACTTTCACTACCTTCTCCGGCGCGCCGTATTCCGCCAAACGCGTCTGGGTCGCTACCGATGTCCGCGCCGATGGCACCCGCGTTCCGCAAAATCGTTCCGCGCTCTTCTATCGCGATGCCGCCGGCCGCAATCGCACCGAGGCGCAGGTGGCCTTCCGCGACAGCCCCTACATGACCACCATCATGGACCCCATCCTCGGCTGCGAATACGTGCTCGATCCCGGCAACAAGATCGCGCATCGCCTCGTCGGAGTGCACATCGGCACTATGCCGGTGCCTCAGTCCGGTTCGCAGTCGCGCGATTCCGAAGAGCTGCAGCCCGCCACCGTCCCCCCCAACGCCATCGCCGTTCACACCATCGCCGTTCACACAGAAGATCTCGGTACCCGAACCATGCAGGGCCTCTCCGCGCGTGGCACCAAAACCACCACCAGCTGGCCACCCGGCACGCGTCAGAATAACGACCACACCATCGTCACGGAAACCGAAACCTGGGTAGCGGCGTCGCTCGGCAACGTCTCGGTCTCCGAACGCACCGTGACCCCCGATTATCCCGATTCCAGCTACACGCTCGAAAACGTGGTCGTCGGCGAGCCCAAAGCCGAGCTCTTCATGCCGCCGCCCGATTACCGCATCGTCGAAGAAACCAGCGACTTCAAAATCGTCGTCGCGCGCACTCCCACTTCGCCAGCCAAACTCGCTCCGCACGGCGTAACCGCCGCGACCATCCCGAATGCGCCGTTTTCCGGCACGCGCATCGCCACCGGCGCGCAGATTCTTGCCGATGGCACCCGCATCGAGCGCCCTTCGCAAACCACCTTCTCCGCGTGGCGCGATTCGCAGGGCCGCGTTCGCACCGAATGGCCGCCGCGCGGCAACGCGCCTGGCGGCGTCGAAATCAAAGACCCCACCACCGGCTTCGTCTACAATCTGGACTACCTGAACCACATCGCTTATCGCGCAGCGCTCTCTTCGCTCCCCCCGGCGTCCGCGCCCAAACCGCCCGATCCCGGTTTCGAAGTCGCCGTCGCGCAGGTGGGGAGCCAGGTCATTTCCGGCGTGCCAGCCGATGGAGTCCGCACCACCATGACTCCGCAGAAGACCGGCCTGCAGCTCAGGACAATCGAACTATGGACGGCGCGCAATGAGGGCGTCGTAATGATCGAGAAAAACAACACGGCGAATGAAGCCGATGTCGTTACGCTGAAGAACTTCACAACCCGTGAACCCGATCCCTCGTTGTTCCGTGTGCCGGCAACCTATCAGATTCTCGATGAATACGGGAACCAGATCCAGGCGAAGCAGTAAAGATTATTTGAAAAGGAGTCAACCCCAATGCGCCAACTTACTTTGAGAATCCTCGCGGTCACCACTCTCGCCGGTTTCGTCGTCATCCCGGCCAGTTCACAGCAACCCCTCGGCGCAATCGGCGGCGGGATTGGCGCCGGCCAATTTATCGGCCCTGGCGGCATGACCTCTTCCCGTTCGGACGGCCAGAGCCAGACCTTCACCTACAGCTTCCCCAAAGGAGCCACCGTCTTCGCCGTAACCGGTGCGCCCTACGCCGGACGCATGAGTTCCCAGACCATCCGCACCCTGGCCAACGGCACGCATCTGACGCAGCAATCGTTCGATCAGCCCATGACCTATCGCGATACCATGGGCCGCACCCGCACGGAGCTCGAAAGAATGCGCATGCCCGATCTGCCGGCTGCTGCCGCCGCCGCCAACCTGCAGCCACAGATTATGCGTCTGGCGGAAATCAGCGACCCCGTCGCAGGCTACCGGATCATTCTCGACCCGGTCCACCAGATCGCCCACCGCGTGGCCATTCAGGCGCGGCAGAATCAGGCGCCGAACGCACAGGTTGCAGCCGCCCGCATGGCGGCCAACCCGATGCCCGCGCGCACCATGGAGAACGGCTCCACCATGAAGAACGAAAGCCTCGGCACCCAGACGATTTTTGGCGTCACAGCCATCGGACAGCGCAACACCACCACTTATCCCGTCGGCACCTATCAGGGCAACGACCAGCCCGTGACGCAGGTGAACGAAAACTGGCGCTCCGTTCAGTACGGCCTGGTTCTGCGCTCCCTGAATTCCGGACCCAACGGCGACACTACCCAGACCATGAAAGATTTCAGCATCGACGAGCCGGACCCGTCGCTGTTTCAGGTGCCGGCCGGTTACCAGATCGTGGATGAGACGGGAGAGTTCACCATCACGATCCCCCGCGACGCCCAGTGACATCGAGTCGCCGCTATTCAGGCTGAAGTTTCACCACAGGCAAACTCAAATCTTTCCGCTCATCCGCGCCGACATGGATGAGCGGAACCAGCGCTTTATACTGATCCCTCAGAATATCGGGCCCCATCACCAGCACGTAGCTGGCGGCGTCCAGCATAAAAACGCGATAATCGCCCGGCGGCACGGATTGGATAGTGAAAAGCCCTGAGCCATCCGTCTGGGCAATGGGATTAGATTCAGGTCTCGGTAACACGCCGCTGTCCTTGAGTAGCGCCACCAGAGCCACCGCATCCGCCCCCGCGCCCGTCGGGTGAATAGTGACATTCGCTCCATGCGCATTGAGCGTCAGCACCATATCCGTGACACCCGTTTCCACGCTGAACTCTTCACCTTCAATACTCTTTCCCGCCACAGCGAACTTCTCGACAAACCAACCGGACGGCAGTTGCTGCAGCGAATAACGACCTTTACCGTCGAACAGGTTCGTCTGAAAACTTCCACTCGAATCGACCTTAATCTGCGCTCCCCCGAAGTTGAGAAACAACTTGCCAAAATCGACGTGTTCCGGGCCGTCTACAACCATTCTTCCGTGGATCTCATACCCCGATGTCAAAGCCACTTCCAGCCCGGTAACATCCTTATCTTCCAAATCAAGCGGAACCGGTTTCGAGACCTTGCCCGCCTTGTCGTAGGCGTTCAGGATGTACTTGCCGGGAAGCGCCTCGAAACTGAAACTGCCATCCGCTTTTACCTCGACACCCTGCACCAGAGGCGACGAATGAAGAGGCAATTCTATGGCCCGTTTGAGACTCAATGTCGGTCCATTGAGCGGCGGCGACACTACTTTGCCGCTGACGGTGACCGCCCGCTTCACCTTCAGCCGTATATCGGCCACACGCAGCGTGGCTCCGCCAGCAACCTCAACCTGCTGCGCCTGCTCGATATCTGCCGCTTCGGGAAAGAATAACAGCCCGCCTGTCAGCGGCCAGCGAAAAGTTGAACGGATGCCGGCGTCGCGTTCCGCAACCGTACTGTTGAATTCCACCGCCAGATAATGCTTTCCCGGCTCGACCTCGGCAATCCGGTACTCGCCGCGATCGTCGGTTATCGCGGCTGAAAGACTCTGGAAGACGCGGTCCCCGCCCGGTCCCGTCATTGCATCCATCGCGTGAACAATTGCGTTCCTCAGAGGATCGCCGTACTGATCCAGCGCGCGCCCCGCAATGATTCCCAGCGGCAGCATCTGGACTGCGATCTCATTGCCGGCTCCAGCCTTCACTTCAACCTGCTGGCCAAGCCCCAGGCCAATCATCCGGTAACCGTGCCGTCCAACCACCAGCAGAGCGCTCCCTAACGATGGCCGACCCGTGAACACACCAGTGGCATCGGTCTGCCCCGATATCAACGCGTCACTTTGACTCAATGTCACGGTCGCCCCGGCAATGGCGGTTCCGGTGACGCTGTCGGCCACATGTACTTTCACCTCAATGCCTGCCGCTTGCTGCGAGTATAACGGGTGCATGGCGAAGCAGACAAAAATCAACGCTCTCACCTTTGTGGCGATCATTTCGGCCCCAGTTCAATGACCATGTTTTTCGCCGTGGCCGAATCGTCCACGTGCACATTCCAGCCGTCGATCTGCACCCCATTGAGTGTCACCCGCCGAATTGTAGCCTTGAGAATCGGCCCGTCGAAGGCCAAAGTATAGTCGCCCGGAATCAGGTGAGTCGAAAACGGCCGGCCTGGCTCGACGTGCACAATCTCCATGCCGAGCGACGTAACCCTGTCGACGCGGCTGAAATAAACCGTACCCGCAGCAAGCCCCGCGGCAACGCCGTCCTGCATCTGAATCTCGCCGGTCAGCACCGGAACAGGCTTCAACAGGATACCGATCGAATCCACATCGTCGCCGCGAACCTCAACCCTGGACATTCCAAACATCGGCGCACTTTTATTCAGGGTTTGGGCCGAAACCGTGTAAGTGCCGGGTCCAACGTCGGGGATTTCAAACGTGCCGTCATCCTGCGACGTCGCGTTATGCCCTCCTTCACCCGTCGTTCCCATAATCCACAATGTCGTGCGCTCCCGGACAACGCCAGTATCGGTGCGAAGCGTGCCCCGCAGCGTAGCGGGCTCAACCGGGTTGAGGGTAAAGTCGATTCCCCCCGTAGCCGTTCCCGCCTGAACTGTCACCGGGGCTGGCTTCTCAGACCCGCCGTACAAAGCTGTCGCCATCGTAAGGGGCGTAACGTCGAATTCGCTCTCTCCGCCCGCGCGATAAGTTGCCCGTAACTCATATCTGCCGGGATTCACGCCGGACATCCTGTATTCGCCCAAATCGTTGGTAAGAGCCGCATGGTTACCGGGGCCCAGGGCCTGAATGGAAGCCGACTGCAGGGGCCGCCCCGAGCCATCCAATACCCTGCCTGTAATCACACCCTGAGGCCGCAGTTCGACCGGCAGTTCCTTTTGATCGGCGAAATCCGACCGTTCCACTCTATAGGCGTTATCGGTGTAACCGTCCCGATGCGCCACCAGGTTGTAGTCGCCCGGCGTCAGCGCAGGAAAACTGAAGCGCCCGTCGCCATCCGTCACTGTGTCGAACTGATCTCTCGATGTGTAAACCTTGATATCCGCCCGCCGCACCGCCTCATGTGTCTGCGAATTCACGGCGCGCCCAAAGATGCCTGGCGCCGGAGCGGCTATCGCAAAGGACGCCGATATCGGCAGAACCACCAGGCGCTTCAACATTCCACCAGCATACGCCAGAATTGCCGCTGCAGCCGGCGTTTCACCCTGCACGTTCCACGCCGCCCTGCGTCATAGTAAACAAGTGCGGTCGCCAGCAAAACTCCTGCTCTCTATCTGCGCCCTCACTCTCACCGCGCACGCAGCAGTGGTCGAAGGCGTCATCCTCGACGAAGAATCCGGCAACCCGCTCGCCCGCACACAGGTCTCCCTCACCCCGCTCCCCGGCACGCTCGCCGACGTCACAGCCGTCCGCACCGGCGCGCGCGGCTCCTTCGTCATCCTCAGCGTGATCCCCGGCTGGTACGTCCTGCGCGCCACCCGCCGCGGCTACGCGCCCACCGAATCCGGCCAGCTGCGCCCCGGTCGCCCCGGCCGCGCGTTCCAGGTCGCCGACGACCGCGCTTCCGGCTTCCTCGAAATTCACATGAGCCGCCTGCCCGCCATCACCGGTGCCGTGCTCGATGAAAACGGCATCGGCATGCCCCGCCGCACCGTCCACATCTACTCCGCGAACAAGCCCATCCGCCACATCGGACAAACCGACACCGACGATCGCGGCAACTATCGCATCGGCGAACTCGATCCCGGCTCCTATCTGCTCCGCTCAACCGAAGGCCACCTGGAAGACGAAACGCCCATCCTCGCAACCTACACCAGATCGGCCCTCGATCTCGCCGACGCCGTTCCCACCACCGTTCGCTACGGCGAAACGGCGCACGACATCAACATCCGTCCCATTAAGGGTCGTCTTCTCACCCTGAGCGGAATGTTCCTCCCGCCCACCTCCGAATTCGCCTGGGCCATCCTGACGATGATCACCGATACCGGCCGCCGGGAAATTGCCGCAGGCAACAAAGACAGACCTTTTTCGATCCCGGGCGTCCAGCCCGGCACCGTTGAATTTCTCGTCAAAGGCAACGATGGTTTTGGCAACGAATGCGGCAGCTACTCGCTCGTGACCACCGATAAGGACGTGACAACCCTTCGCCTCGCCTGTAATCCGCTGCGCAAGAGCTCGATTTCCATCTCGGGCGCGACTCCCAAATCGCCCATCATAGTGCGCCGCGTCGATCTCGATGGCGCGCTCGATCCCCATCCCCTTGGCCCCGATGAAAGCCTCGCGCCCGGCCATTGGGAAATCAGCGTGCCACGCGGCGACTATTACGTACAGTCCGTGCGCAGCCTGGGCTTCCCGCCGGCCGCGCATGTGGGCGCCTGGTGGGGTTTCGATACCGGCAGCGATGCGCGCATCGGCATTCAGCTTTCCACCCGAGCCGCCAGCATTTCCGGCGTGGTCTCTACCGGAGGCAGCCCGGTCGCGGGCGCGCCCATTTTCCTCACGCAGCAAGGTTCCGGAGAATCCTGGAACGGCCGTTCCGATCCCCAGGGCAACTACCTCATGGGCGGCCTCGCCCCCGGCACCTACAGCATCATGAGCGGTTTCGATCTGGATATCGCCGCTTCCAGGTCGTCGAAAACCGAAACAATCGGCACCTCGGAAGGCAACACCACAGTGCACGCGCTGGAGCTGATCCTCCCGTGAAATTCGCACCGCTCGCATTCGCGCTCTGCGTACTTGCCCAAACCCTCCCCGCAGCCACAGTCCAGGGCGCCATCTTCGACGAAGAAACACAAAATCCGCTGGCCCGCACCTCGGTCACGTTGACACCGCTGCCTGGCACCACCGCGCCCGTCGTCTCGCAACTCGCCAACGAACGTGGCCAGTACATTTTCGCCAATGTTCCGCCCGGCTGGTATCTTATCCGCACCTCGCGCATCGGCTACTCCATCGGCGAATACGGCCAGTCGCGCCCCGGCCTGCCCGGCAAGCCATTCGAAGTGACCGGCGCCGATGCCGCCAACGCCGAATCCCATCAGATCGTCATGCGCCGCCAGGCCGCCATCACCGGCACCGTCGTCGACGATAATTCCATCGGCATTGCCGGCTGGCCTCTGAACGTCTACACCGCGCGCCAACCCGTCCGCCGCATCGCCATGGGCACAGCCGACGATCGCGGCAACTTCCGCATCGGCGAACTCGACCCCGGCACCTACATCGTGCGCTCCGGCGGCGGTGGCCTCGAAGACGCCAGCACCCTCGTGCCTTCGTACTACAAATACGGCACCACCGTCGCGGCCGCCGAACCGGTGCGCGTGCGCCTCGGTGAGACGCAGTCCTTCGTCGTCATCCACACCGTGGAAGGCCGTCTGTTCGAACTGACAGGCGAACTCACCGCGGCCGATAAGCGCAACGTCAAACTCACCCTCATCACCGATACCGGCCGCCGCATTGTCGCCACCTCCGGCGGACCCTTCACCGCAACGGGCGTGCCGCCGGGCCTCGCCGGCCTCCTCGCCGAAGGCCCCGGCTGCGCGGGCTACCGGGAAATCATGGTGGATCGCAGCATGTTCTCGCGCGTCGATTGCGTCCCCGTCTCGCCGCCCGTCATCACCGGCGATACCGGCTATCCGCTCATCGCCCGCCGCCTCGATCTCGATGGACCCGGACCCGAAAGCACGCTCTCACCCGGCCAGTCGCTCACCCCAGGCCCGCTCGAATTCACCGTGCGGCCCGGCCCGTCCCACTACCTCGTCGCAATTCAAAATGACACGGACAAGTCGCCTCCGCCCGCCAATATCGATGGATGGTTCGCGTTCAATCTGGACAACGCACCGCGCCTTCGCATCACGCTCTCCGCTAAACCAGCCTCCATTTCGGGCCTCGTCACCTCCGCCTCTCAGCCCGTCGTCGGAGCGCCGGTTTTCCTGCAACTGATAAATCCCGATGCGCCCGAACTCGCCTTGCAATCGTGGACAGCCAGAGCCGATGCCCAGGGCAGCTTCACCTTCACCGGCCTCGCGCCAGGCAGTTACCGCCTCATGAGCAGTTACGACGTTGATTTCGACGACCCCGTCGGCCGCAGCGCAGCCGCCGCATTGAACCTCCACGAAGGCGATGCCGTCACCCAACCGCTTGAGATGATCCGGCAATGAACGTGACGGGTCGCCCGATCGAAGTCCGCTATCGCGACCATCTGTCCGATACCGCAGGCAATCCCGCCCACGCCGCCACGTTCATCCGGCAGCGGCTAATCGTTCTCGATCGCGAACTTCTCCGCAATACGAATGAGCACCAGCGAATCCTGATCCACGAAATATTCCACTTCGTCTGGGTGCGCACCGGCAACGAAAAGCGCCGTGCGTGGGAAGCTCTGCTTCGTTCCGAGTGGCAAGCGAAGGCGCGCGGCGAAGCCGGCTGGTCGGCCGAATGGCGCAAGCGCAAACTAACGCCCATCGACCTGAAACGCCGCACCCGGAAGTGGCGCGAGTACTGCTGCGAGAGCTTCTGTGACACCGCTGCCTGCCTCGAAACCGGCACTGCCACGGAACTCACTCTCGCCCCCGGACGCCTCGCCGCGCGCCGCCTGTGGTTCGCCGAACAACTCGGGAATCTTCTCCCGATATAATCGAAGCAGTGAATTTCAGTCCCCATTCCATGCCGCCCACGCGGTTCTTTATCCTGCTCGCGGTGATCACCGGCATAGCCGTGACCCTCGGGTCCATTGGCTGGCCCACCAATGAGCCGCCCCATAAGGTTGTCAAAGACGATAAGGAGCGCAAAAAGGCGCCCGACTTCCAGCTGAAAGACGCCACCGGCAAAGTGGTGCATCTTTCCGATTACAAAGGTAAAGTAGTGCTGCTCGATTTCTGGGCCACCTGGTGCGGACCCTGCGGAATCGAAATCCCCTGGTTCACCGATTTTCAGCGAAAATATAAGGATCGCGGCTTCACCGTTCTCGGCGTCTCCATGGACGATAGCGGGTGGAAAGACGTGAAGCCCTTCGTTGCAGAAAACAAAATCAACTACCAGATCGTGCTCGGCGACGATAAAACCAGCGACATGTATGGCGATGTGGAAGCCCTGCCCACCACTTTCGTCATCGATCGCGAAGGTCGCATTGCCTCCGTCCATGTCGGTCTGGTAGACAAGAAAGAGTTTGACGATGCCATTCAAAAGCTACTGTAAGTTTTTCCTGTTGATCGGCCTCGTGGAGGCCGTTTCGCTGATGGCGCAAATGGCGCCCGTAGTGACCATCGCCCCGCAGCCGACCGTGAAGGCGAAGCGTGGCACGCCCGCCACCGTGACGCTCAAGGTCTCGCTGCCCGCCGGCTTCCACATGAACAGCAATACCCCGACCGATGCCAACCTCATCCCGCTAACGCTGAAATGGACGGCTGGCCCGCTCGAAGGTGGCGTCGTCACGTACCCGAAGCCATTGCTCGAAACCTACGCGTTTACGGCAGGAAAATCGATCTCGGTAGTGACCGGAGCGTTCGACGTCACCACGAAATTCCAGGTGCCGGCAACGGCCGCGCCCGGACCCGGAGCCCAGACCGGAACGTTACGCTACCAGGCCTGCAACGACCGCATGTGCTTCCCGCCAAAATCAATACCGGTGAACGTAACCGTCAGCGTCGAGTAAGCTGACCTACAGATGCTCTTCGAGAGGCTTCAAACGTGCATCCATCACCTGTTCGATGCGGTACATGTCAGCGCGCAGAGCGTCCTTCACGTCGTCAATATGGCGATTGGTTTCGATAAACCGCTGATCGACGCTTAGCGAGAAGTCATTCAGCAGCCGGTTATTGATCAGTATGCCGACTAACACGGCAAACGTAGGAATCGCCGCCGAGGCAAGCGCCGCCACCACTTGGTCTGAAACAATCATTTCGCACCTGCCAGTCTATCGGGACTTCCGGGGCTCTTTCCCCGGCAACGCCGCCGGATTCTCCTGTACCCTCAAAGCCCAGGTCCCGTCCCTCAGAACACAAAAGCAGTGTTTGAAATATAGTCGTTAGCATCGAAGGTCGCGCTCGGCACGCTGTAGCAAAGGCCGAACGCATAGGTGCCGGCCGCCAGCGATGTAAAGATTCGCGTTACCGAAAACGGTATTTGCGCGTTGAGCGGAACCGATATTATCTGGTAGTGGTACGGAATCTGCAATGTGCCCCCGCTCGGCGTCCAACAAATATCCAGCGCGATCGCCGAGGCCGCAATGTCGGAGCCGAAAACCGCCGTGCCGCTCACCATCACGCGCCCGTTCGCCGGGATAACCACCGAAGCCTCGTGCCCCAGCGAAACAAAAGTGCCCGTAAATGGAGCCGCTGCCGGCAGTGGATTTGCAATGGCCCCGTAGCCGAAGCCGGTGTTTAAAACGGACGCGGGACCGGTAGGGCCTGTAGGTCCCTGCGTACCCGTCGCACCGGCAGCGCCTGTTGCTCCGGTCGGGCCTGTCGCTCCGGTTGCCCCCATACTCGTAAGCGTGACAGTCAGCGTTGCGGGGTGACTGGTTGCGGTGCTTTCCTTACTTTCGAAGGAGACGCTTACACTTCCTCCCACCGGAGTGATGATGAAGCCGTTATTGTTGGTTGCATGGCTGATCCAGTTCTGGACCGCCGAGGTGGCATCCACATAAAGGTACGTGTCGATTGCCGGGACACTGATACCACTGGCCACGGAGGCAGCGGCAACCGGTCCATTGGTTCCGTTCACGCTGGATTCGGACCACGCGCCGTTTGCCACCGATATGTTGATGGAACCCGGAACCCCAATCCTGCTGACGAAAAGCGACAAAGTAGCCTTCGCGACATTGGCGGAAGTGACGTTCGCCGGAAGCGCGCTCAGGTCGAACTGCACCAGAGCCTCCGCATTGGCTCCGCCCACATTCAGCGCCGCTGCAGCGCCGTAATTGACAGCGCTGCCCGGAACCACATAAGTATCCTGGCTCAGGGGAACCATTTGCGCCGTTACCGCGACCGGCAGCGCCACGAACACACAAAACAACACTAGTCTGAACATTTTATCCAGTGTAATGGGTGGCACGTCAGGATGCCACCACAATCCCGATCAGGACTTACGAGGCTCTTTCCCAGGCAACGCCGCCGGATTCTCCTGCACCCGCTCCTTATATTTACCCCGCAATCCCGAACCCAGCGACACAGCCGACTCCCCGTACCGATCCCGCAGCTTATCCGTCGCCTCCAGCGCCTGCCGCCACCGCTCCGCACGTCCGCCATCGATCAGATTCAGCTGCCCCTGCTCCTCCGTAAAGCCCGACGCATGAATGCCGATCAGCCGTATCGCCTCCCGCCGGTTCCAGTTCGCATGCAGCAGCCGCCGCGAATGCTCCACCAGATCGATATCGATCTGCGTCGGCGCGGGCAGCGAATGCGCACGCGTGATGGTCGTGAAATCCGAATATCGCAGCTTCAACTGTACAGTCCGCGCATGAAACCCATGTTCGCGTAAACGGCGACCCACCTTTTCCGCCAGATGCGCCAGCGTAGCGTTCACCTGGTCTTCGTCGCGCGTATCGTGATTGAACGTATGTTCGTGGCTAATCGACTTCGGCTCATCCCGCTCACCCACCTCCGCGTCGAACCAGCCGCCCGCATCGAGGCCGCGCGACTTGCCCGCCAGCGCCAGCCCCCATTTGCCGAAGCGCGCCTCCAGGTCGGCTTCATCGAGCGTTGCCAGATCGCCGATGCGCCGAATCCCGATGGCGTGCAGGTTCTTCTCCGTAACTTTGCCGACGCCAGGGATGCGCCGAACCTCAAGCGGCGCGAGAAAGTTGGCCTCCACGCCAGGCATCACAGAGAGAATCCCGTTGGGCTTCGCCTGATCGGAAGCAATCTTCGCCACCAGTCGCGAAGTTGCAATGCCCACTGAACAGTTGAGCCCGGTATCGGCCTTCATCGCCTCATGCAGCGAGTGCGCGGCCCGCAGCGGTGGCCCCAGCAGTCGTTCCGTGCCGGTCATATCCACGTAGGCTTCATCGACCGACGCCATTTCCACCAGCGGCGAGAAGCGCTGCAGCACCGCATAAACTCGGCCCGAATAATCGCGATACCGCTCCGGATGGCCTTCGATAAAGATAGCCTGCGGACACAACTTCTGAGCCGTGCGCAGCGGCATCGCCGAATGGACGCCGAATTTGCGCGCCGCATAAGACGCCGCCGAAACCACGCCGCGCTCATCGCGCTTACCGCCAACAACGACAGGCTTGCCTTTGAGCGTGGGGTCGAAGATTTCTTCGACAGAGACAAAGAACGCGTCCATATCGACGTGAAAGATTGTCAATTGACTTTTGCCCCTATCTCACGCATGTAGTTTGAGGGGGAGGATTTGTTAAAAGCGCCTAAAAACAAGCGTACCGTACTGCTGCATCGGTTATCCTGTCGCCATTTGAGATCCGCCAAAAAAAGTTTGTCCCTCCTGATCCTCTGCGCCGACGAGGTGGCGACAATCTCGCCGAATCGGAAAGAAGCCCGTTGCTCCGTCAGTCCTCCAGACCTGCGCTGATTGTGTCACGAGATCCGGGAAACGCTTATCGCCACCCTTCACAGACCGCACAGAGTGGCTGCAAAAGACAACGGCGACGGAGTTACCATCTTGACCGCTGTGGCCAAACGAAATTAGCCAGTACGCTCACGACCCAGGGAAACGTCCGATTGAGGTGATCCCTTGTTCATTTTCACCGCTCCGGTACCCACGAATTCAGAACATCACTGAATAATTGATCTTTTCCACCCCGTTCACAAACAAGCTCTCTCAGGAATTCTGTCGGCTGTCGCCTTGCATCATCGAACGCAATCGTCTCATAAGACTTGACGGGCTGACCGTCTTCGTAGACTGTCCACAACCACCACTCCCTTGGCGTCCGAGAGATTTCCATCGAAAATTCACCATGCTTTCCGGGATCTGGCGGAATCGTCCGAAAGTATCGATATGAATGAACCCGTACCTTGCGAGTCATGACTTTATGAATCCAGTCTAGCGGATTCATAACTGTCTAATGATGGGCCGTCTTTCGTGAACTTCCCTCGGGTTCAAAGGGATTTGGCGCTATTATAAATGTGTGAATCCAGAAGAAAAGCACCTCTGGCAGAAGCGAATCGAAGCCAATTCCGGCCCTCGAAAGGTCGCAGAAGAAAACCAGAATACGAAAGCGAAGATGGGCGGCAACAAAGCTCCCAAACTCCTTGCCGGATCAGTTAAGGCGAGATTTATTAAAGAGGTCAATCCCGCTGCTTTGGCGAAGCGGCTATCGAGAAAGAAACCATAATGTCTCGAAATGTGGATGTGAACCGCCACGACAGAATGTTCCGTAGAGCGACGGTTCTCAGCTTATTGTTCGCCTTCGGATCGCTGTCTCAGACGCCAACCAAACAAAAGAAACTGCGGGAATGCCCGAAGAACGACTCCTCCATTGTTTGGGATAATTGTATCGGTAGCACTTGGTATGATAATGGGTCGGCTCACTATGTCGGTGAATTCCACAGCGGAAAGTTCAACGGCAAAGGGACAATTACGTCTGCCAATGGGTCGTTTCAGTACGTCGGTGACTTTCTTGCCGACCATGCGAACGGACAGGGCACCATCACATACGCGAACGGGGATAAGTATGTCGGCGAATTCCGTGATGACGTGAAGAACGGACGAGGCACCTACACGTTTGCGAACGGGAACACGTACGTCGGTGAATTCCGTGACAACAAAATGACGGGACAAGGCACCGAGACGTGGACGAACGGGACCAAGTATGCCGGTGAGTTCAGTGACGGCCAACTTAGTGGGCAGGGAACAATGACATATGCCAACGGCACCACTGTCGTAGGTCAATTCAATAACGGTCAGTTCGTTGGGCCATTATCGAACCCCAAAACAGCCGAACAGCCCAAGTCGTCAGGTTTTGAAGTTCGCCTTGAAAGACAAGCTGGCGTTCTGACTGTGCCGGTCACCATAAATGGCAGAATGCTTCTGGATTTCATCATCGACAGCGGTGCCAGCGACGTTAGTATTCCAGCAGACGTAGTTTCGACCTTATGGCGAACAGGTACGCTTGCCGACGCCGACTTTACCGGATCGAAGACATATGTTCTGGCCGATGGCTCAACGATGCCTTCGGCCACATTCCGTATCAGGTCACTCCAAGTAGGCGAAAAACTGTTGGAGAATATCTCGGGCAGTGTCGCACCATCGAACGGAGCATTGCTGCTGGGCCAAAGTTTTCTGAGTCGTTTTAAGTCCTGGTCGGTTGATAATGTCCGAGAGGTTTTGGTGCTTCACTAAATGGTAGAGGGCTAGTCGGCGCAGTATTCTCATAAGGGATCACCGACCGCGAAACAGCCGACCAAAACGCTCCATCGCCCCCGCAAGTGAAAAGGTAAGAAAAACAATGACGCACAGTGCCGAGCAAGTGCAACACGCAAAAATTCTTGTCGAACAAACAGATCGTCTCCTCACCATTTTGGCCGTGGACGTGTCCAATGTGCCGTTACGTGACCCGGCACATATAGCCTGGAACGGACTACCTGCCGTTTTCCGACTTGCATCAGACGCTTATGACAAACTCGCAGAGGCCGAAAAGAAGATAAAAGACCCGGTGCGTTGGGAACGAATGACGGAGAAAGACGGACGCAACGGTGATGAGTTGATGAAACGCTTGTGGACGCTTCTTGAGGAAATCAAAAAGTAGAAGTTCTCCCCGCCCCGCATATGATTTGGTTTCGCATCCGCAAGGCAGAGATTCCTAAAGATCATCGGGAAATGTTTGAGCGCTTCGGTTCATCCGTTATTGCTATCGCGCTTTACTGTGGTTTTCCCGGCCCTGCGAATACCGCAGAGCCAATGAACACCCTCTATAACAAGCCCACTTTCCGCGCTTCTGCCGCTGAGTGGCTCACAGAGCAATACGACCGAACTGAGCGTCGTGAAACATGGTCTATCACAATGGAAGCAGCTATTACGCTGTTCGTTGCAATTGAATTGATAATCGCAGTACTCGGCCTTGTTTAGGCCCATCTTGTCGTCTGCGGCTTGACTCGGATGGGAGACACGGACCATAGAGACGACTTGGCGCAATGTGATGATGTCGTGGACAAAGGCGGCGGTGGACATGCCCGACAGTACCACCGAACGGGTAAAAGTCAATTGACGATCAAGATGGTCTTCATTGCAGTTTCCCCTGGACGTGGAATAGCTGACGAAAACGGTCCCCTTCCAATAGAAAATAGTAAGTGTCTGGAACGTTCTTCCGCATGCGCTCTGAATAGTTCAGGCCGCATCGCATGATCATGAGACGGCTATCAATATGGAACTCGTCATCGGCACCTTCAAACGTTGCGGCGCACGTGATCCACTTCTCCCAACCGGTCCCGTCGGGCCTTGCCAGCGGCAGAGGAAAAACGTCGCCGCTCTGCAAGTCGATCATGGCGCCAGCCGAGCAGAGGGAACCGCAACCCCAGTAGGTGATGCGATAGTGACCTGCAAAGTTTGGCGGTTCTTTGGCTGCGTTTTCCAGGTTCGTCCGGAACATACGCTCTGAGCGGGTTGTCAGCTTCAGGAGGGCCGGGACCTGATGCCAACTCCCGGCAACCGGATAATCCTCAAAGCGAGGAACCGGGCTCGGGCGTTGCGCTAACATCGAAATCGCCATCGTGCAAAACAGCAAAAGCACTGGTCGGCAAAATCGACCGAGGCTCAAGACGGTCTTCATATTCTCTGCGCTGACTTCCCGGCGTGCTATCTATTCTCCCGCATGTATACTGAGCCAATGTCCGGGTTCGTCTCCTGCATCGTTGCCACCTGCGACCGCCCCGCATTTCTCGGCCAGGCGCTCAAAAATTACTCCCTCCAAACCTGCCCAAACACCGAATTAATCGTAGTCGATGACGGCCAACAATCGGTCGGCGGTCTCTGCGCCGCTGTCGCCAACGTACGTCACATCCGCCTCACACAAAAAACCCACATCGGCACCAAAATGAATATCGGCATCGAAGCCGCGAAGGGCGACATCCTCCAAAAACTCGACGACGACGACTACTACGGCCCCGATTTTCTCACGCTCGCCTCCGAGCGGCTGAACGCGTCGGACAATCCGCGCGCCCTCGTCGCATGGTGTTGCTTTGCGGTCCTCATCGCGGGCGCAGGCCGTCTCTACCATTCCGGCCACGGCTGGCAGGCCGGCGCCACGCTGCGCTTCCATCGCGAACTGTGGAAACAGCACCCGTTCCGCGACAACTCCGGCTCGGAGGATTCGCTTTTTATCAAGGACAACCAGCCCGAAATTCTGCGTGTCTGCGCCGCGGATCAGTACATGCTCGTGCGCCACGGAGGCAACGCCTGGAACGCCATCCGCGACCAGGCCCAAACCTACTCCGTCGAAGAATATTTCTCCAGCCAGCAGCCATTTCCGAAGTCCGTAGAAGAAGTAGTCGGACTGAAATCCGCCGCGTTTTATCGTTCCCTTTTGCACCAATCGCGCCCTTAATTCTCCGCAAATGCGCCAGCGGAAACGGTTAATCCTGCGTTACCATGATACGGTGCAGGCAGACGGCGATTTGCAGCAACCCGAGGGCAATTCGGTACAACCCGGCAGCATCCTTGGCCCCTACGAAATCGTCGAACTCCTGGGCGAAGGTGGCATGGGCGCCGTCTATCGCGCGCGCGATACCCGCCTCGATCGTGAAGTCGCGCTCAAGATCATCCTGCCCGATTCCACCTCCGAATCCACCAATCGCCGCCGTTTTCTCAACGAAGCGAAGGCCGTCTCCGCACTGAATCATCCCAACGTCGTCACCGTCTACGAAGCCGCCTCCATCGGCGGCGTCGATTTCATCGCCATGGAACTCATCGTTGGCGAAACGCTTTCCGTCAGAATCGGCCGCGGCGTCATCCCCATACCGGACGTCGTGAGAATTGCCCTCCAGGTGGCCGAAGGCCTCTCCGCCGCGCACCAGGCCGGACTCGTCCACCGCGATCTCAAGCCTTCCAACATCATGATCACGCGCGACGGCCGCGCCAAGATTCTCGACTTCGGCCTGGCGAAAAAGGCGGAGCGAAATGTGGTGGCAACCGCCACCGTCACGCTGTCGATGCTGACCGCTGCCGGATCGGCGGTAGGCACGCTCGCCTACATGTCTCCCGAACAGGCCCGGGGAGTCGTCCCCGGGCCGCTCTCGGACATGTTCACTTACGGGTCCGTCCTTTATGAAACATTGACCTGCCTGCGCCCCTTCGACGGCCGCACCCAGCTGGATTACTTCCACCAGCTCTGTTTCGAAGACCCTGTCCCACTCGGCACGCGGCGACCCGACACCCCGCCGGCCCTCGTCGCGATCATCGCCAGAGCCATGGCGAGAAACCCCGCCGAGCGTTTTGCATCCATGGCCAGTCTGGTCGACGCTCTCAAAATCCTCGTGCTGTCCGACGCTCAGCTGGCCTTTGCGTCCTCCACCGCGACGATGACCACCTTGCCACGCCATCTGGCCACCGGAAATTTCTCCAGCCGCGCGCAGGCCTGGCGTCGATATACACAGGCCGGGCTCGCGACCATTGCCACGTTCGCGCTCGCCGTCGCGGCTTACTACGTTCTCCATCGCAATTCCAGCGCACCGGGAGCGCCTGGCACGCTGACGAAAATCACCTATGACGCCGGCCTCACCGGCTACCCCGCCATTTCTGCGGACGGCAAACTGCTCGCCTACGCTTCCGATCGCACAGGTGGAAATCTCGATATCTGGATTCAGCAACTGGGCGGCGGTCAGCCCACCCGCCTCACCAAAGACCCCGGCGACGACTATCAGCCCGCCTTCTCGCCCGACGGCACCCACATCGCCTACCGTTCCGACCGGCGCGGCGGCGGCGTCTACGTCACTCCCACCCTTTCGGGCTCCGAAGAGCTCCTCGCGCCCGGCGGTTTCGACCCGAAATATTCGCCCGATGGCAGCACCATCGCCTACTGGCATGGCTATGTCGGAGGCGCGCTTTATCCGGGAGCCGCGCGTATCGAGCTTGTGTCCGTGCGGACCCGCCAGTCGCAGGTGTTCCGCCCCGATTTCGACACCGCCGCGTATCCCGTCTGGCTCTCCGGTTCGCGCCTCCTTTTCCTGGGGCGCAAGCGCGACAAGACCGGCAATTCCATCGTGGATTGGTGGGTCGCCGATATCGATACCGGCTATGCCGTTCCCACGGGCGCTCTGAAACGTTTCGGGGATGCCGGCCTGACGTCGGTGCCATCCACCTATTGGTTTAAGCCCGAAACCGCGGCCGATGGCGCGGTGTTCTTCACGGCCACCCACGGCGATGCCACCAATGTCTGGCAGATACAGCTGGACGCGGATGGTAAATCGACAGGTCCTCCGACGGGTGTCACCTTCGGCGCGTCGCTCGATTCCTCCGTCAGCGTCGCGGATCAGGGGTCCGGCCGCACCGTCGCCTTTTCCAGCCTCTCGCTCGCGCGAAATGTCTGGAAAGTGCCTCTGGCGGCCTCGGGCGACGCCTCCGGCCGCGCGCAGAAGCTTCTCTCCGATGAGGCCGATATGAGTTCGCCCACGGTCAGCCTCGACGGGCAAACCGTCGCTCTGCTGGCGCGCGATCCCGACGGCTACCGCATCGTTACCTTCAACCTCGCCAACATGCAGCGCAGCCCCGTTGCCGCTGTCGGCGCTTCCCGCGGCACGCTCGACGATCCCCGGTTCCCTTTGCTGAGCGGCGATGGCACGAAAGTGGTGTTCCGCAGAGACGGCGGCGCATTCATGACCACAGTCGAGGATGGGCCGGTGCTGCAACTCCTCAAATCCTGCGGCAAGCCGTCGGATGTAACCTTCGACGGCGGCCAGATCCTCTGCGACTCCCGCGAGTCCGATGAAAAAATCGTGCTCTGGTCGCATGGCGTCACAGAGACCCTGGTCGCGCAGCCCGATGGCAGAAATACCACCCAGTTCGATGGGCATTTTTCCCCCAACGAGCGCTGGGTAGCTTATTCCGAAGGCCGTCCGTCTTCGCCCGAACGCCGCATTATGGTGGTGCCCAATACCCCCAACAAAAAACTCGCCGGCGGCGACTGGATCGCCATCGGCGACAGCGGCGATTTCGATATCTCCCCGGTTTGGGGCGCCGATGGCAAACACATCTACTATGTCTCCGATAAAGACGGATTTCGCTGCATCTGGGCGCGCCCGGTGGATCCCGATACAGCCCGCCCCACCGGTCCCGCCTTCGCCATCGCGCATTTCCACATGGCCAGCCAGACGCTGCGCACCACCAGCCTTTCCGCGAGCCGCGGCTTTCTGATTTTCACCATGACTGAAACGACGGGCAATATCTGGACACAACAGATAGCAGGAGGAGTGAAGTGATCAGCCTGGTGATTATTTCGCGCAACGAAGGCAGCGAACTCGAAGCGACGGTCGCGAACCTGATGCAGACGGTGCCGGCCAGCCAGCGCGAAATTATCGTGGTGGATGACGGTTCCACCGATGGCTCCGCCGAATTCCTCACCTCGCTTCCCGAAATTCGCATTCTGCACAGCGAAGGAATCGGAGTGGCGCGCGCGCGGAATTTTGGCGCCAGTCACGCTACGGGCCAGGTCGTCGTGTTCTGCGACGCGCACATCCGCGCTCCGGAGAACTGGTATTTGCCGGTGCTCCAGGCGCTCGAAGACCCGCGGGTGGGAGCGTGCGCGCCGGGAATTTACAGCCTGCTCGAACCCGACCGCCGCGGCTACGGGCTCTTCATCGACGGCCCGGATCTCCACGCCAGCTGGCACGCGAAGCGGCCCGACGCCCCGCTGGAAGTGGCCGTACTGCCCGGCTGCTTTCTGGCCATGCGGCGCGAAGTTTTCGAAGCCACCGGCGGTTTCGACCCCGGCATGCGCCAGCTCGGCGGCAACGACAACGAAGTCAGCTTCCGCCTCTGGACCTTCGGCTACAAACTGCTGATCCTGCCTCAGGTGGAGGTGGGTCATTTGTTTCGCACCGTCGCCCCGTACGAAACCACGTGGGCCTCGGTGGTTCACAACCGCCTGCGGATGGCCATGGTGCACTTCGACGCCGCGCGCGTCGAGCGGGTGGTGGAAGCGCTGGTTCAGTACGAGCGTTTTCCTGCCGGCCTCGCGCTAATGACCGGCGGCGACCACGCTGAAAGACGAATTGCCGTCGCAAAGCGGCGGAAATTTGACGACGTCAGCTACTTCAATGCTTTCGATCTTACCTGTTAAGGAGCAAATATGAACGCAACGGAAATCGAACTCATGGTACCGCCGGATGAAATCGGCGAACCCAAAATGCGGCCTTCCCTCAAGGCCGACGCGCACACTGCCAGCCCCGCGCCACGTCGTCCTGCGGATCCAGTCGACGATCCGCACCGCAGAAACCCGTCACCCCCCAGCTACGCTCCGCCTCAAAAAGAACACCGACCATCCAGCCCCGCTCCGCCGCTGAAGAAGTAAGCTACGGCTTTTCGCAGGAAATAACGCGTGGAATCCCGGCCAGGTCCGGCGCGATCTCGACGTTGCTCCAGCCGCCCGCCAGGGCGGCGACGGCATCGGCCTGTCCGAAGCCCAGTTCGAGCGCCAGCAGGCCGCCGGGCTTCAAAACCCGCCACGCCTGCGGGATCAGTTTCCGGTAGACGTCCAGCCCGGTCTCACCCGCGAACAGCGCGAGATGCGGCTCCCAGTCGCGTACCTCGCGCTGCATCGTTTCGCGATCCGCGAGCGAGACGTAAGGCGGATTGGATACCACAACGTCCACTGCGGCGTCCGCGACAGGCGTCAACAGATCGGCGGTCAGGAAACGCACGTTGACCTCGCGGGCAGAAGCCTGTGCCACGCGCAGCGCCGCGATTGAAATGTCCGTCGCGATGACCGAAGCTTTCAGTTCAAGCGCCAGGGTTACCGCGATAGCGCCCGACCCCGTACCCACATCGACAATCAAGCCCGCGCCAGGCCGGCGTCTCAGGATGACGTCGATCAGGAGCTCGGTTTCCGGCCGCGGGATGAGCACATCGGGCGTCACTTTGAACGGCCGGCCGTAAAATTCCTGCGTCTTCGTGATGTACTGCAGCGGCTTGCCCTGCATGCGCTCATGCAGCCAGCGGCCGTAGTGAAGCCACTCCACTTCGCGAAGCTCCCGCTCCGGGTGCGCGTAGAGATAAGTCCTCTCGCAATGAACGGCGTGGCACAGCAGCAGTTCGGCGGTGAGACGCGGCTCCGGCGTACCCGAGGCCGCCAGCAGTTCGGTGCCCTGGGTGACAGCGGTTCGGAGCGTCACGATTTACTGGGCCGTCAGAACGGCTTCTTCTCCCAGTTTCTGCGCCTGGTAATGCGCCACGAGCGCATCGATGATCTGGTCGAGACGGCCCTGCATCACGAGATCGAGCTGGTGCAGGGTCAGGCCGATGCGGTGATCGGTCAGGCGATTTTGCGGGAAGTTGTAGGTGCGGATCTTCTCGCTGCGGTCGCCCGTGCCGACCATGGCTCTGCGGTCGGCGCCGATCGCGTCCTGTTGCTTCTGCAATTCCATTTCGTACAGCCGCGAGCGCAGCACGCGCATCGCCTTGGCGCGGTTCTTGATCTGCGATTTTTCGTCCTGGCAGGAGACGATGGTGCCAGTCGTCAGGTGCGTGATGCGGACTGCGGAATAGGTGGTGTTGACCGACTGACCGCCCGGCCCCGAAGAGCAGAACGTATCGATGCGGATGTCTTTTTCCTCCACCTTGATTTCCACTTCGTCGGCTTCCGGCAACACGGCCACCGTGATGGCGGAGGTGTGGACGCGGCCCTGCTGCTCGGTTTCCGGAACGCGCTG